>Ga0073928_10005423_pt1 | contig 17914 bp, 13 predicted proteins | sample PaiPotPPA55metaG_FD_76969 | JGI IMG/M metagenome (GOLD analysis project Ga0073928, IMG submission 76969) | Iron sulfur acid spring bacterial and archeal communities from Banff, Canada, to study Microbial Dark Matter (Phase II) - Paint Pots PPA... ... | reverse complement strand
TATCGATTGCCGACCGAGGCGGAATGGGAGTACGCGTGCCGGGCCGGAACGGCCACGCGTTTCTGCAACGGTGATCCGAAAGAAAGTGTCCAGGCTGTAGGGAATGTCGCCGATCAGTGCCTGGCGTCGAAGTGGAAATGGCGCGGGGGTGGCAATCAGTTTCGTCCCGGTCAGTCATTGCCTCCCTGGGCAGAGGCATGGAACGACGGGTTCGCTTTCACCGCTCCTGTCGGCAGCTTCCAACCGAATGCATGGGGGTTTTATGACATGCACGGGAACGTCGGCGAATGGTGCTCGGATTGGTATGACGAGAAGTACTACGAGAGTTCGCCCGGCGTGGATCCAAAGGGGCCGGATAAACCCAAGGTGGTGCCAGTGGCCGACCGTGCGCCCGGCAAGCCACCCAGGACGCTGCGTGTGATTCGCGGCGGCGTGTGGCTCGATTCCGCTGTGAACTGTCGATGCGCGGACCGCTGGACTCATCGGCGGCACCCGGTGGACTCCGCGGCTGATATTGGCTTTCGCGTAGTCAGCGACACCTGAACGATATTTTGGAGGCTGAGCAAATGAGCGTCGCAGCACAAGCGTCGGCTTTGCCGGATGTAAATGCCGAGACTTACCCGTTCGAGATGGTGCAGTATCTGCTCGATCAGACGGCAAATATTTGCCTCTATTCAATCCCTGACAAAAGCTATAAGGATCGTGCGACGCTCACACCGCGCGATACCAACGACTTCTTCGGTATTAATGGAGGCTACGGAATCGACCTGGAGTCGCGATTACATCGCTTTGATTCGGTCACGGGGTCATCGGCGGCCTGTCCGGGAGTTGTGGTGGAGCAAGTAGTGGGTGAAGAGGCCGGGAGGTTTCACGCCCGTTGTATGTTCGGCCCGGACGATCTTCCGTGGGCGCCGGGAAAGTATCCGCCGCCCTCCATCCACGATCCGTGGCGCAGTCAGCGCTTCACCATGCTGGATGGCAGTCTGAGCTTCGGCGAACATAATGTGCTTTTTTATGGCGTGGGCCGGACGTTCCCTATGACGATACAAGGCAAGCCGCTCCTGTTTGTGGGCGGGGTCGGCAACCTGACGGATGGATTCGGAAAATTTCGAGGCCGCCAAGGTTCGTTGGTGATGACGGGCCAGATTACGCCGGAACTAGGCTTTTGCGGCAACATCACGTGCCGGATCGTGGACTCCCTGGGCGGCCTGCGCACCGACCGCGAGATTTATCCCTTAACTGCGATTCAAGATCCGGATCGCGACTCTACTTTCATCGTGATGCGTGGCGAAAAGAAAAATCGATCCGTGAAAACAACGTACGGGCCGCCACCCGGGGCCGACCTCGTCAGCCTGGTCACTCCTTCGCAAATGAGATCGGCACAGTACGATTTCACGAACCACGGGGGAGCTGGACCGGCTGCGGGCGCCCGCATTGGCCCCGTCATCGCCGACATGGAGGCGGACGTTCACTTTAATCTCATGGCGCCGCCCGGAACAGCGGAAAAGCCGGTCCCATTCACGACTGCGGAGGTCTACCGGTTCCGCGATCACGATGGAAGAGTAGCCGGCACGATTCTAGGGGGCGTGGTGGAAGGAATCTCATTCGATTTAAAATTCCCGGCGGCGCCCCGGCAGCCAGGCGTGCGGTTTGCCGGATTTGGGCCGATTACGGGCGGCACCGGTCAGTTCGAGGGTGCGCAGGGTATGCTCACGGTCAACTCCGTAATCGGCATTGCACCCCACGTGCTTTCACTGGTGCACGTGCTCCATCTGGCAGACCCGAAGCGCACCATGCGTGGGCGCTACTGCGACGTGTAACGTGTCCGACAGGAGATCGAAGTGACAGGCGACGACGGCAATAATCTTCTCGAAATTCTGTCCAAAGCGAGCCATCTCGATGACGACGACGTGAAACTTATTCCGTACACGATCGTTTCGATCCGTCCGCTGCACGAACGAGCGGTGGATGGGGGAACCGGTGAGGAGGTCGTAGCAGAGCGCATGAGCACGGATGCGTTTATGTCGTTCGTGATCGGAAAGTACTTGCAGTCTGACGATGGCCGCAAGCTCGATGAGCAAGACAGGCAGTATCTGCGCGTCCATTTTGAAGTCGTTCATCGGTGGCCTCGCGAGCCGCTCCGATTCCGGGAGCAGCGCCTGGATGTGATGCGCGAAATGAGCGCAAAGATGTCGCATCCCAACGGAGGGTAGGAACATGAGCCTCGTACCTGCTATGCAACGGTCCTCTGCTGCTTCAACGGCAACTGCCGCCGCGGCTGCATCTCTGCCGGATATCAACACCGAGACGTATCCATTCGAGGTTGTCCAGGGATTGCTCGACCAGGCGGCTTATTTTAACTTCTATTCCACTCCCGACCTGTCACGCTTCCGGCCGATTCCCGATCCCCGGAATTCCTCCGGCATTGTCGGCTTTCAAATCGGGGAAACCATTTGCCGTTTCAGTATCACCATGTCGCCGCCATCGCAGGAACGCGGCTTCACTTCCTGGACGATGGTCGGCGAGCCAGTAGCCTGCTTCGATCATCGATGGCTGTTCATACCCGACAATTTCGCCGCGCTCCCCGGTCAGGACCCGCCCATGGTCTCGTTCGACCCCGCGCGCCCTCAGAGGTTCGTGATGCTGGATAGCAAGTTTCTCCTGGGGAGGGGAAAGGACGGTTTCCGCGGTTTCGGAACTGGAAGCACATATCCGGCGACTGTCAACGGCCGCAAGCAGGTGCTGGTTGGCGCCGTCGGTACAATACTCGAAGGCCTAGGGCGCTTCGCAGGTCACGAAGGAACCTATACGTATTGCGGGAGCATTTCCGACAAGCGCGGGTTCATGGGTAATCTGTTGCTGCGAGTCGTCGACCCGGAAGCGACGCTAGTAATCAAATCAGACCTCCAGCCGCTGCAGCCTATGGCCGATCCCGAACCGGCCATCACCTACATGCTTTTCCGCGGCCAGAAGCGGGATCGCACACAAAAGACGGACTACATATTCGGACCGAATAACGACATTACAGGACTGAACGTGCACCAGCAACTGAGGCTCATGCAGATCGATTGCGGAAATTACGGTAAGGAGATTGCCTCCGTCGCCAGAGTTGGACCGGTCGTGGGAGAGATGACTGCCCAAATCACGTTTAATTTGCTCAACCCCGGGGCTCCCGGAACCGGTATAGCGCCTATTCCGTTCAAAAGCTATAACACCTACAAATTCCTCGACCGGGGTGGGGGGGAGGTCGGCGTCATCGAGGCGGATGGCGGCGAGGGGCGGACCTTCAAACTAAGCCTGGCTGGGGCGCCTGGACAACAAGCGCTTCGATTCGGTGGGTTTGGCCCAATTCGCAAAGGAACTGGAGCTTTCCAGGGTATCGAAGGGTTCATGTCCGATAACTCTGTGGTTGGGATCGCACCTCACGCGCTGGCCACGCTGTACGTCTTGCGCGTGCACGACCCCGATAGCAAATATCGAACTCCGAGCGTAATCAGGTAATCAACAGAAAGAGGGCAACATACCATGCCAATCCGAGCAGATACGCAAGCCTGGGACTACATAGTAGTCGGTGCCGGTTCGGCGGGATGCGTGGTCGCAAACCGCTTGAGTGAGGATCCCGAGCGGCACGTTCTGTTACTGGAAGCTGGCGGCCCCGATACCGATCCCGACATTCACGACCCAAAGCAAGTCGGGAAACTACTCGACGGTCCAGAAGACTGGAAATTTGTGACCGAAAGCCAACCGTCGCTCTACAACCGGCAGATCGAGGAAAACCGCGGAAAGGTGCTGGGCGGTAGCAGTTCCATCAATTCGATGATTTACATTCGTGGCAATCATCGCGATTTCGATAACTGGAATTTCCTCGGCAACGATGGATGGAGTTACGAGGAGGTTCTGCCCTATTTCAAGAAATCCGAGGACAATGATAGCGGCGCGTCGCATTACCATGGCGCCGGTGGACCACTCAGTGTTATCGGCAACAAAACTCCGTCCGATGGCGCGGGCGTGTTTCTGGAAGCCGCCAAGAAAGTGGGTTATGGAGGGCCGGACTGGGATTTCAATGGCAAACAGCAGGAGGATGGCGCTGGGCTTTACCAGTACACGATCACGCGCGATGGGAAACGATGCAGCACCTCGGTAGCGTTCCTCGATCCTATCCGTAATAACCGGCCCAACCTTCAAATTACAACCGGGGCGCTGGTGAGCAAAATACTTTTTCACGACAATGTGGCTTGCGGCGTCGAATACCTCACGAATGGAGCGAAACAAACCGCGCTGAGCTCCGGCGAAGTGATTCTCTGCGCGGGCGTTTTTGCCTCGCCCCAGCTGCTCATGCTTTCAGGAATCGGGCGTCCCGATATGCTTGGAACTTTCGGCATTCCCGTAGTCGCCGCGCTGGACGGAGTCGGTCAAAATCTGCAGGAGCACCTGGCGCTCGCGGCTTTCTTCAAGGCTAAAAAGGCGGACACCCATCCCGCTACGTTTGCGGAGGCGGGTCTGTTCGTACGCACTCGTCCCGAGCTCGAGCCGAACAGCGGACCGGACATCCAATACCACTTTCAGGCGGGCCTTCCTGATTTCATGCCACCTCACAATATGAATCCCACTACAGTCATGTTTGGCGCCGTCCAGATCCAACCTTTCAGCCGTGGCCAAGTCACCCTACGCACCGCCAATCCGACGGATCCACCGGTGATCGACCCGAAATTCCTCTCGTGCCAGGCCGACATGTCCTCCTTACTGGAGAGCATTGGGATAGCGCGAGATCTTGCTAGTACCGGGCCCATGCGGAACCTGCTCGACCAGGAGACGCTGCCCGGCCAAGCCTTTCCGGTTCTGAGTGAGTATGTCAAAAGCACTGTCCGGATTATGTGGCACCCGGCCGGCACCTGCAAAATGGGCCAGGACGTCTCTTCCGTGGTCGACTCGAAACTGCGGGTTCATGGTCTCGACCGGCTACGGGTTGCCGACGCTTCGATTATGCCGGTGATCGTGAGCGGAAACCTCAACGCGGCGTGCATCATGATCGGCGAGAAGGCTGCTGACATGGTTCGCGAAGCGGCCCTTTGAGAGCTGCACGGTTATGTCAGAGCTTGGCCGGGAAATGATGAAAATGACGTTCGACGTCATGCGGCAGTCTGCCGGACTGGTGCGTTCCCTGCTGCCCAGCGAGGATAGCCGCGTCAGCTGGCAGGAGTTTCAAAACAAGCTGGAAGCCTTCACTTCGTTCGCCTACGCGGACACGGAGCTTGGCGAATTGGCCGACGTCGGGTTGTACGAGGCCATTCGGGCGGCCGCCGCCCTGGGGCCATACTCCTCGGTGTGGAGTATGGAAGGTCTGGGGCATCGCGAGGCGGAGCGTCGCTGCAAGAGTCACGCTCACCCTCGCAATCTGATTCCGAAGGATCTTCCGGCGAGAAGCTTAATTCCGCTCCATGCCGGCATGGGGCTTTCATTTGCATGCCGGGCGTTTGAATCCGGGGGTGATATTCGCGACAGGCTGGCCCGATTTCTCGATCTTTGCCAAGCCAACTCGCTCGAGGGCCATTTCGGCGCTGCGTATGAGGCGCTGGGGCTGATCGCGCGAAATCTGTATCCGGAGTGGGTTCCCTCCATTGATCGCGCACTGGAATTCGACACGGATTTGTTGGGCTACTTCTGGCACGGAGTGGGACGCGGGATCTATTTCGTCCCGACCAATTTTCCGACTCTTGCGAGCGCACCCTGGCGATGCGTGAGTATGGCGCGCGAGGAGCCGCCTCATGAGTTGGCGTCGCTGAACGCTCTGGCCGGCCTGACTTGGGCGTTTACTCTGGTGAACATCCGCCATCCCCAACTGCTCGCGGCATTGGTCGAGCATCACAGAGATGAGCTGTTGCGGAATGATGCCTATTGGAATGGCCTGGGCTCTGCGCTGATGGTATGGCGCATGATCAGTCCGGATGACCCAAGTCCCGATCGATTCGCGCCGCTTGACCATTCCAGGGACTGCAATCAGCCGGGCGAGTTCTTCCATTACCTGGAAGCGTGGCATGAACTCGCAACGCATTGACGGCCTGGTGGGGCGCATGGTGCACGGCCTTACCACAAGCAGAGGAATGCAGCAACTGAGCGCAGACCCTGACGAAGAAATCCTTACCCGCGTCGAGCGCTATCTCGCGGCGGGAATCGAGCTCAAGAAATGGTTCGACGTCGTCGATGTGCGCGCTGGTTATCGGGAAAAGTTCGAACTCGCGCGAACCTTTAACCGGCCCGAAAGCAGTTATGGCTTCTTCGATGAGGTGATGGTAGAAGGCCAAATGCTGCCGATCATGGGCAACGTTCAGGACATGTTTTACGATCAGCCCCGGATACCCGCAAAACTTCAGGAGGTCGCCACCGAATGGCTGCGGCAACAAACTCGTGAGTTTGTCCTGCACTACTTTATGCGCCTGAGCAGTTTCCGCAATCCCGAGGCATTCATTCCGCAAAATCCCGTGCTTCCGCCGAAGCCTCTTGGAGCGATTGCCTGGTGCCCTCGGGAGGATATTCGCCGAGCAGGCTTCGGGTTCTCCCAGCTCTATTACAAGCTCCGGGATTCGGGCGAGATCGGAAAATTTAGCGAGGACGAGGCGTTTGAGATCGTCGACCTGCGTGAAATTGGACGGAAATACGAGTGGATCATCGTCAAAGTCCGGATCTTCGACTTCGGCTTCAAATTCAAGCCTGCTGGTGTGAATGGTCCTGAAATCGTGTTTGGTCTGAACGAGGAAAGCTATCTCGTATTGAGTCCGGAATTCATCGAGGACCAGGATCGCCCCGAGCGCGGCGTTCTGGGCCGATATACTCTGGGTTACGCTTTCGTCAAGAGTCCCACCGCGGGCGTAATCGCTTACGGGCCGGGACAATTCGACGCGGCCTTCGAGTCGATCCAATTCTGCGTGCACGAAAACGGTGAAATCCGCGTGCGCATGGTGTTCGTGGTGAACCAGCCGCGACACATCGCACTCATCAAGTTGGATCCGTTTGGCTGGGGATTCCGGTTGGCCGACCTCGCGTCTTTCGGGCTCTTCTCAGACCTGCTTGGCCCAATCAGAGAGACGTTAGATCGAATGCCGGCACCGTTCGGCTCTTTCGACCCGGTCTACACCTACATCCGCCTGCTCAACACAGCGACGGGCGGCTGGGCCGGGAATGAGCTCTGCATTTCACGGAAGCAGCTGCACAAGGATTTCTTGCTGCAGCACTATATGCAGCATTACCAGGCGATCATCGGTTCGCTTCTAACCTGGCGGCAGATTTGCGATTGGTTGGATAGCGACGGCCTGCCCGAATGGGTGGTGACAGGAGTTAGCTCATGAGCTCTGCGCGAGGCGGCAAGAATGCCATGATCCTTTCGGGTGGAGGTGCGTATGGCGCGTACGAGGTCGGCGTCATGCGGGCTCTGTTCGAGGGGCGCTGCGCTTCGACGCAATTCGAGGTCTTCGACCCAGACATCGTCACCGGCACTTCGGCCGGCGCCTTCAACGCGGCCCTGCTCCTCTCGGCCGGCCAAGCGGATAGCGTTTCGGCTGTGCAATATGTCGAAGATGTTTACCTCAACGAAGTTGCAGACAGCATGACGAGTTGTGGAAACGGCGTACTCCGCTTCCGGGGGCTGCCAATCGAGTTTTTTGACGATGGCTGCTATCGTCCCAATCCCCTACGGCCCCTCATCGACCTCGCCCAAGACGCCGCATTTATCGCCGGCGACCTAATGCGCCGCGCCTCGCATTTTGTACGCTCGCGGAACGTCGATTTCGAACAACGCACGCTGGAACTGATTAATCTGGAGAGCTATACCTCGGCAGACAAATTCGTGGAGCTCGTCTATCGGAGAATTATACCGGCGAATATCCGAAGCTCCGGTAAGACGGTTCAGGTCCTCGCGACTAACTGGATCACGGGTGATCTGCGTGTCTTTCAAACTGAGGATTTCACGGATGAGGTCGGGCGACTGGCAGTACTAGCCTCTTCGGCGATCCCAGGTGTTTTTCCGAGCGTTGAAATCGAGAACCAGCCGTATGTGGATGGCGGCCTTGTCATGAACACCGCCCTTCGGCCGCCAGTGGAGGCGGGCGCGGACGTCCTGCATGTGATCAATGTCGACCCCGTCACACGGGCGCTTCCGCTATCCCGGCTGCGAAGCACCGCCACGACGGTGTACCGCATGATGGTGATCACGCTCTCGGCCATGTTGGACCGGGATATAGAAATCGCCGGCCGCATCAACGCCGGCATCGACATTCTGCAGATGGGCGCTCAGGGTATGATTCCAGCCGATCCTTCGGCGTCAGCCTTGCAATTGATCATTGGCAGTCTGCCCCTGCACATGCAGACCGGGCTGCCGTATCGCAAACTGACAGTGCATCGATACCATCCGAAAGGCGATCCGGGCGGCGCGTTGCGCTGGTTGAGCTTTGGCCGCGACCATCTGGCGCAACTCATGGAAGCCGGCTACCAGGAGGCCATCGCGCACGATTGCGACGAAAATGCTTGTGTGTTAGCGGATCCCTCTGAAAAGGTAACGTATGGGTAATCTGCTGCCGTCAGAAAGCTCCGGTGGTTTTGTCGTGCTCGGTGAAGGGCTAGCGGCTGGAATGGGCGACTTCAGTCTCACCGCCGAGACTCAGCGCACCGCATTTCCGTCGCTTATAGCCAAGCAAATGGGCGTCGAGTTCCGCCAGGCTCTGCTAGAGCCGCCGGGAATCGCGGATGCACCCGGATTTGCGACGCTGCCTGTGCGAATACCAGCGCCCATGCAAAGCCGCGTTTTGATGGAAATGCCACCCGCGCCAGTGGATAACATCGCATTCCCCGGGATGACGGCGTCGGCCACGTTAAATCTCAAGGTGAGACAGCCGATAATCCACCGGCGTGACCCTAACCAAACTGCTTTCAACCTCATCGTTGGGCTCGATTCGCTGGTGCGCGGTGAAGGTGGTTTGTCGCCGCTCGATTACGCCGTTGCCCGCCATCCATCGTTAGCTCTTGTTGAGCTGGGTTACCGCGAGGCAATCGAGGCGGCGGTGATGGGAGATCCCAAGTTGCTCCCGGAAACCGAGTCGTGGGAGGCATCCCTGAAGCAGATATTCGGCGCTTTGCGGGCAAACGGCGCCACGCTCCTCGTGCTCACCGTACCGGACCCTTTCGACACTGCTTACTTCTCCTCTCTCCAAGCTGCCGCCAACATCGTCAAGGTCGATCCCGACGTGTTGAACGACGCTTATGGCTTCGATCAGGATTGCCGGATCACTGTGAATGGTCTGATGGAGATCGGGTGCCATTTTTTTGAGAGGGCCATCGGCGCGCTGCCGCCGCGCACTGTGATCAAAGCGGCCGCAGCCGCTCAAGTTTCTTCACGGGTCAAGGAATGGAATACACGGCTCGCTAAGGCCGCCGATAGTTCCAGCGCGCTTGTGTTCGATCTACACGCGCTGTTTGCGCGGATTCGGCGCGACGGTCTTCGAGTGGCGGGCAGAACGCTTACGGCCGATTACCTCGGCGGATTTTATCAATTAAATGGATACTATCCCGGCGTCACCGGCCAGGCGATGATCGCGGATGCGATACTTCAGTTCTTGAACGAGAAGCGGGGGACCGCGTATCCCCGCATCGATATAGCTTCGATGTTAGCGATTGATGCAGCGACCGACTGCCGCCCAGCCGGAGGACCGAACTGGACAGTGGCCGACGTTCCCCAACCATTGCCCCGTAGTCGTTCGCAACCCCAACAGCCGACGCTGCCTGCAGTCGATTCCACAACGTCGAACCACAACCGACTGGCGCATGACCCGCTCACCCCGTTGAGCCTGCCTCCATCTTTCGAGCAGGTCCTGCCGCTCTCAACGGCCGCCAGCTACTTCGGCGATGGAATAGGCGCGTTTAACTGCCGCACCGAGCGCGATATTCAATGGGGCAGCAGCGCGAGCCTGATCTTCGGCGGTCTAGCCATGGTCGACAGCCATTTGAGCGGATCCATCCGTCTGCGGTTCTCGCCGCCCGTGAATGGGGTTACCCGCTTCGAAGCTTTCTACCTGGGTGGCTTCACCGGCAATGACGCGACCCTGGTGACGCCGCAACTCTTCCGAATGCCGTTTCAGCACAATCGGGTGGACGAAGTGCCGGGCATGGTGTCCTCTGGAAAGCTAAACTTGGCGACCGGCGAGGTCACGGATTTGCAGTTCTTCGCGCAATACAGCAGCACCGCCTTGTTGGCTCTAGTCGGGGTCAATCCTCACTTTCCCAAAACGCCGCTTAGCTTTCCGGGTCCTTATGGTTCTGCCTGGGCACGTTTTGACCGGCGTCCTGACGGCCTGCTCGATTTCACGTTCTACGGCTCCGCCTATGTGCCTCTCGGGAAAGAAACACGGTGGCCGCTGCCGTTCGCTGGTCCTTCCATGCAGTTTGCGACCATTCCCGCTCAGGGAACGGTAATGCATCCTCATTTGCAGTTGAGCACGAAAGAGCCGGACTCACTCTTGGGCGATTGCCCCGAGATACCCTTCAACACCGTTCAAGAGTTTACTCTGCATACGCACAATAGCGCCTTCGGCGACCAGTTCACGTTGAACTCGGGCGAGTTAGGGGGACCTGCCAAGGGCCGTTCGCACGTAATGGGCCGCCTCCAAATTCAGTTTGGCGCGCGAACCGGCGATAGCGTTCCGGTGGCGATCACCGGACTGAACCCCGGCGGTCTGTTCATGGACATGCCGGAGTCTCCTATAACTCAAGCTTTTCCCGGGCGTCTCTCACCCGGCCCCCAGGGCTATTATGAGCTGCTGCGCTTTCCGTTGCGCACCTACTCGCTCGACGACCTCGCTATCATCGACGATCCGTTCGATATATCGATCGGATTGATCGATCTGAAGACTGGGCGGCTGAGAAACCAGTTATTGCATCGCGGTTTCATCCACCAGGACCTGATCTTCGCGCTACTCCGTGTCGAGCCACGCACGCCGAAGGACTCCTTCTATTTCCGAGGTCCAGCAGTGCTTGAAAAGGGGCCGGATGGCCGGCCCGTGTTTCGGTTCGATGGCATTGTGCGGGTCCCGTACCCCGCAGGTTTCAGTTTCCCGCAACCGAATCTTACAACCGGTTACGTGGTCGGTCCGGATTCGGTGCTGGATCCCTTTCTCTGGTTTCAGGCGATGGATGATGGACCCTCCGAATCGGAAACGATCCTGGAAGGCGGCGAGCGCGGGGTCATTGCGTCCACCGGGGACCGATTCTCCTATCGCTACGTTATTCCGAGTAACGGCTACCGATCGGAGCCTACATTCGAATATGAGAACCATTCGCAGCGCGGTTCGTTTCGGATGCACAGCCTGGCATGGCGGTCTTTCACCAACTCGCGGCGAGCTGCGCGTCCCGCGCGTGGTTTTGACACCGTAACTTTCACCTGTTTCGGCATTTGGAGTAAGGACGGAACCGAGACAATCCAGCAGGCCGCAGTCCAGATCTGTACCTCGGAGCCGCGTTACATTGGGATCCAGGTATCCTCGGGTGATGTCTCCAATGTCAACACCAAACCGGAAGACGAAGCCCAGGCACTGCCCTGAGGCGCGCAAATTCTCAAGACACGATTGTCTATGGAATCAGGCAATGACTGCAACAACGCAGACGGTTGAAGCCGAAAACCGATTATTCGACGTTGGGTTTGATTCGCGCATATTGACCCCATCGACTTTTGACCGCGTTGCCAGATTGGACTAAAAAACCATGTCCGCCACCAATGTCGTACGTTTGCAGGACACTAACCCCATTAGTGGGCAGTCTGTCTTCGGCATCCAACTTGGGAAGGATGTCTCCAACAACTTTACTTTGACAATCGCGGGGCTGGCCGTGCGCGTGGATGGCAGGTTGTACGCCTTTGATAAGACGCCGGGCGTTTCCCAGCCGCTTCAGGATGTGACAGGCTTGGAGTTATCCTTAGGCACGCCATCCGTGTACCGGCTCCCGGTGACCACCCTCAATCCCGGCGACCTCATCGTGACTTCGGATTCGCCTTTCGAGGTCCTGTTCGTTACTAAATTTGACCCGCAAGGCGAAGGCATCAAGGGTATCGATCCGTTCGATCAGGAACGCGTCGTACGTGTCCTGCCGCGAAACCTCTTTAACCTGAACCTGCTAGTCCGCGTGGCCAGCATATTCGACTTATTCGGTGGCGGATTCTTTAGTCCTCTTCCTACGGGTACGCCGTTTGGCTCTCAGGGTGGTCCCCTGTCAGGGCTCGGGCTGCTCATGTTGCTGCAGCAACAGGGACCAAGTGGCGGCCCAAGCGACTTGACTAATCTACTGCTGTACTCGCAGCTATTCGGTAGCGGTATGCAAGGCGGGCAAGGCGGCACGGGCACTATGAACCCGTCGCTCTTATATTTCCTGCTCGGAAACAATGGAGGAGGAGATATGTCGCCGCTGTTACTCGCGGCTTTGAGTGGAGGAGGATTCGGCGGAGTCGGTCAGCAGCAGCCACTGGTGATTTCTCCGTCCTCGACACCCCTGGGCCCTGGGCAGACGCAACAGTTTACTGCCACTGTTGGAGGCAGCAGCGCGGGAGTGGATTGGGTCCTGGCGCCACCTACGCTCGGGACTCTGTCGGCGACCGGGCTCTATACTGCGCCCCCTTCAATCCCAACGCCCCAAAGAGCGGTGGTGATCGCCACGCAGACCGCTGGACCGCAAAGCGCTGCTGCCACCGTCAATTTGCAACCCCCGTCTTCCGGGTCAACAGGACCCTAAACGAAAAAATCGGGCAGGGAATTCGCAAACGACAGCCGGGTGTGAGAGCATGTCTGCCCTGATCGATGGCTTGTGCCATCAGCGCTTCAGGAAGGTTCGCGATGAATTTGAGCGAAACTTCAGCGATCGCCAGGATCTGGGTGCGGCCATCTGCGTTTATCATCAAGAGCCAGCCAGTTGTGGATCTCTGGGGCGGGCACCGCGATCGCGCCCGCACTCTTCCATGGACGAGAGAGACGTTGACGCCAGTGTTCTCCGTAACCAAGGGAATGGCGGCTGCCTCGATTCTCTTGGCCCAAACTCGTGGTTGGATGGAGTTCGATGCGCCCGTGTCGCGGTACTGGCCGGAGTTCGGTCAGGGTGGTAAAGAAGCAATCACGGTCCGGCATCTCCTCGCCCACCGAGCCGGATTGCCCATAATATCTCGCCGTCTGACGCCCGCACTCGTAGCTGACAAAGAAGGTCTCGCGGTTGTCCTGGCCGCTCAACGGCCAGCATGGACGCCCGGTTCCATGCACGGTTACCATGTCCTAACATTGGGCTGGTATGAGAGCGAGTTGATACGCCGAATCGATCCGCATCGTCGCTCGCTCGCGCAATTCTTCAGCGACGAAATCGCTCAACCACTTGGCGCACCGTTTTACATTAGACCGGCTAGCCCGGGCTCACCGGACCCTCCTGTCGCAGAATTGAAAGACTACCTGCTTCTAGAAACATTCTTTCATTGGCGTCGCGTGCCTCACAGCTTCCTGCTCAGTGCAGCGTGGCCGTGGTCGCTGACTGCGCGTGCACTATTGAACCCCTTTGTTCTGCGCCCCAGCGAGATCGTAACTGGGGTGTGGGAAACTATCGAGATTCCGTCGGTAAGTGGCATTGGCGAGGCTCGTGCTATTGCGCGAGTGTATTCGGAACTCGCCTCGAATTCTTCACTTTTCGGGAGCGCAGCAGCAGAGGTCGCAGCACTGGCGGCGGCTCCGTCGCTGGATGCAATATTTCGCACAGAGACCGCGTTTTCCTTAGGCTTTATGAAACCGTGCGGAACATTCCTGAACTTCAGCACGCCGGCCGCGTATGGCATGCCCGGACTTGGCGGTTCGCTCGGATTTGCAGATCCAGGTCACCAACTCGCTTACGCCTATGTTGCCAATCGCATGGATTTCTATCCATGGAACGATCCGAGGGAACTGGCCTTGAGATCCGCCGTCTATGCGAGCCTGTAACATCCTTGTCAACTCAGTAGACTCACGCCACCGCGACCGACTCGGCGGTGGCGGGCAAAGCTAGCGGGAGATGTTAAACGTGAGAGTTTCTCTTCGGTTTGTTTGCACGATCAGGACTCGACGCTACGACTCTTCGTTAACGACTCGATCAGAAGGCTAGTCTGAGGACCACAAAGCCGGAAGGAGACGCAATGAGAACTTTCACAATCGATTCCGACGGGATCGAAGTGTTGCCATGGCTCTTGCGGTGTCTGGCCCTATCAACAAAAATTGTATCCGGGTGAGTTGTCCAACAGCGTAGGGGAACGGACCACGGGGTGCGAGCCCGTTCCCGCTGACCCAACTTACATGATTGAGTGCCGCCCTGATCAAGCTACGCCCGCTGCTTCAAGAAACGGGCCAAGCTTTGCGGTAGCCCGGAATTGTGGAATGGGGTCGAGTTCTTTAAAAGCCGACGTGAACGCGTTCGACAGGCTCCACATGGTTCTAGCGAGATGTTTCGGGATTCCCAGATCCCCTTCAATGAACGCCCGGTAGATTGTCAGCTTCGCCGATACTGGTCACAACTGTTGCACTCGCCAGCGTTCCACTTGTCGCCACATCGGTTCGAAGTTACGCTGCATTCGGTCAACGCCAACCGATAGACTGTCTTCGAGTGAAAAGTTCTTGGAATGTTTCGCGAGGACGGGACTATAGTCCCCCTGAAATGCGAGGTTGTGACACACGAATACGCGCAGGCCGACAGTGCAGGATAGCCGGAAGCGCTTGTTGTTAGCATTCCGGATTCCGATCGCGAATCGGCATCCATCGAAGCTCGTTTCGAGATCGATCACGGCAAACATTTCCATACCGTCTTTTGAAACTGCGAACTCCTCACCTACGACGCTGATATGGCGACGACCTAGGGCCTCGACCAGACCCTCGACCACTGAAAGGTGAGGGATCGGCACATGGGTTGCTGTTGCGTGCGGTGTTGGTACATGCGCCAACTCCGCCCGAGTTATTTTTCCGTTGCACGGGATAAGCGTGCTTGTTTCTGACATAAACTTAGTCTCCTTTCAAATGATTCAGACCGATACATACGAATTTGGGCTTGACCGCGGCACAGAGATCCCCCAGCCTCCGGCCAGGAGGCAACATGAACTCGATTCGAGCCGCGATTTACGCGCGGGTTTCCAGCGAACAGCAGGCGGCCGCGCATACAATCCAAAGTCAACTTGCCGCTCTTACTGAGCGCGCACACACCGATGGCCTACCGGTACCGCCGGAGCGGCAGTTCTTAGATGACGGATACAGCGGGGCTACACTCGTTCGTCCTGCTATGGATCGCCTGCGTGAACTAGCACACTGACGCCCTCGGCCCAGCCGTCGATCAGAATGTCATGAGACATTGTGTCGTAAATGGGCCGTCACGGATTGTTTGCAGCCCGGGCAGAATGCGGCAGACTTGATATCCAACCGTTCTACGGCATGGCTCGACGACATCACGCAGTTCCAGTTATGACAGTGGCGCAGGCCGAAGGTGTGTCCCAGCTCGTGGATGGCTTCTTTCGCGAGGCGCTGGGGTAACAGCTCGGGACGATCCGGCTCCGGGAGGCGATAGTAGGACACGACCGCGCAGCGCCCTTCGATCTGGGCTTCGCCAAAGACGAAGGTCAACACCGGGACGAAGAGGTCGACGGAGCAGACTCCGAGAATGCGGCTGCCGGGCCAGGACCAAGCTCGGAGAGGCGCTGCAGGAGAGCGGTGGCATAGTATTGATCGCGCTGCGCGTCGAACGTGAATTGCGCGTTCAGCCACTCGTCTTCGACGCGGCAGGAGACTTTGAATGTGCGGACGAGGTCCGCCGCCAGCCCATCCAGCAGATCATAATCGGGCGGCCCGGTTCCAATCCCAACGATGCGGATCGGCGCGCCTACGCTTCGGCTTCCGCTATTTTCTCTTCGCCCGTTTTGTACCTCTTGAGCTTGTGATAGAGCGTCGTTCGATCGATGTCGAGAACGCGCGAGACTTTTGAAAGATTCCCACCACATTCGCGAATGGTCCGTTCGATATGGGCCCGTTCGATATCTTCGAGCGTTCGGCCGGGGCCGCTCGTTTCAGTATGCATTCCCAGCGCAAAGTGCGCGGGCCCGATTTCATGATTCTTCCCGATGACCAGGGCGCGCTCGACGGCGTTCTCCAGCTCCCTTACATTGCCCGGCCAGTTGTGCGACATCAGCAGCTCCATGGCGGCCGGTGTAATGGCCGGCGCCTGGCGGTTCGTGGCCTCGCAGAATTTGCGTAGAAAATAATCGGCCAGAAGCGGAATGTCCTCCAGGCGTTCGCGCACAGGCGGGATCTCGATGGAGAAGACGTGCAGCCGATAATACAGGTCGGGACTCATATTGCCTCCTTGTTTCACTTTGTAAGAAGGCATGGAGGATGCCGTTGCCGGGCGGTTTACTTACTGCTACTTGCGCGGGATTGGAAACGGCAGGCGTTGCGATTCTCGACAGGTGATCGAAGTTTCGAGTCGAAGTCGGGTGGTTTCAGCGGGCTGGTGGGTGTGGAGAAGCTCGACGGTGGTGTTGCGCTTTTCCACACAATGAATGTCGAGGGCGCACCAAGGGCGCGTCAGATTTTCGAAGGGCTATAGATGAGAGCTCCAGTGCTGTCGAAGTTTGCGCCGCTGGCATCCCCCGCCCCTTTTTGCAGGCGTCGGCCCGGTGCTGCATTCCGGCCTGCAAGGTTTCCAGACTTCCGTTTACTCCTACTCCCGATCGATGTTCTCGCCTTTGGACAAGCTCTGCACCATCGCTTCCAGGCTCTTGCGGTTCAGTTCATCCGGGGCCTGCGGCAGTGCCTTCTGTGCATGCTCCAGCGCCGTCTTCGTATCTCCGATCGCGGCGTACCCGCGCGCCAGCCCAACGTGCACCGGCCAGACATCGCCATTCCGCTCCGCATTGTATTTGAAGACTTCCAATGCCGCGTCCTTCTTACTTGCGGCCAGCAACTGCCGGCCATAGAGGTGTATCTGTAACGGAGTGGCCGTCGGATGATGGATTGCCGTTCGCATTAGCGTCTTCGCCTCGTCATCCCGCCCCATTTTCGCCAGCACCAGCGCCTTCACGCTCAGCGTGTCGAAATTCGTTTCCCCCACAAACGGCAGGCTTATCCCAGCATCCGCCCACTTCAGCGCATCCTCCAGGTGCGTGTTGGCCTGCACACAGTACTGTGCCGCGGCATCCCAGCCGCGATAAGAGAAACCCGGCACCGAGGTGAGCTCCTGTCGCAGTCGGGTGACATAAATATCGTCCACGTTACTAACCTTGATGGTCCACGGCACCGCCAGCTCCTCCCACTGCAGCTCGGCCGTGGCTTGGGTAGGCCGCCGCTCCGTGAACTCGTACTCCAGCCATTCGCGATAGTCGTGCTTGTGCGGCTTCACCGTGACGCGGAGCAGGTCTTCGCTGTCATCGTAAAAGAAACTTCCCCACGCCCCGGAGTTCTTCGAAAAGATCAGGGTCCATTCTTCCGGGCCCGGAATCATGTGCAGGCCATAGCGGCCCGCCGGTAGAGTTTTGCCCTCGATGCTCACGTCATTAGATACTGAAAAAACCGTGTTCTCATTGGCCCCAGCGCGCCAGGGAACGAGTTTTCCGTTGCCAAAACCCAGGTTTGTCATGCCATATGGAACGAGCTTGCCCCAGATCTCGCCGCGCCTGTCTTTTCCGTTCGTCCCCTGTACCGCGGGGCTCGAGTAGTCGATTCTCACCTGAACCGGCCCGATGTATTGAATTACCGAAGCCTTCTGGTTGTTCCCGCTGGGCGGCAGCGTCAGGCCGGGAGATTGGGCAAACATCGCTCCGGTTAGAGCGAGAGGCAGAAGCGTCCGAATCAGCGTATGCATAGAACACACAGACGCCGCGGGATGAAAAACGTTTGGGCGT
>Ga0073928_10005422_pt1 | contig 17918 bp, 17 predicted proteins | sample PaiPotPPA55metaG_FD_76969 | JGI IMG/M metagenome (GOLD analysis project Ga0073928, IMG submission 76969) | Iron sulfur acid spring bacterial and archeal communities from Banff, Canada, to study Microbial Dark Matter (Phase II) - Paint Pots PPA... ... | reverse complement strand
TCTGCTGGCGAACTTCTCATACGCGTGCACGGCGCCCGAACGGTCGCCCAGCTCGTCGAGCGCCGATATCAGGCGGCGTAGCACGGCCTCGTCGTCGGGCGCGAGGCCCGCTGCACGCCGCGCCAGCTGCGCCGCAGCGCTTTGCTTCCCGGCCGCCGCTTGCTGCTCGGCTGCCAACCACGCCGACTCGGACGCTCGTCGGCGCAGTCGTTGGCGTTCGGAATCGAGCCATTGCTCGAACTCCGGCGTGGCACCCGAGACGAAGAACCCTTCGAGCAATTCGCCTCGATAGATCTCGAGCGCTTTTGACACATGACCCGCGTCCACCTCGGAATCGAACACGGTTGCGTCGCACTGGAATTGGGCACGGTCGAGTCCAAGCTCTTCTTCGCCGCGACCGATGATCACGCTGGCACCGAGGAATCGCCGGAGGAAATGCACACCTTGGCGGAGCGCCGCGCGCGCGCGTTCGGTGTCGAGCTCGGGCCAAAAGTATCCGACCAGCGTGTCGCGCCGCCGGAATTGCGGCGGATGCCCGATTGCCATGTACGCGAGCAGCGCCAGACGCTTCGGCTGGGCCAGGACCTCTCCAAGCTCGCGCCCGTCAGCGCCAGTCAGCTCCACCGCGCCAAGCGCGCGAAACTCAATCATCCGGCCGCCTGGTTGGCCACGCCAGCCCTCAAGTGACGCGCAGATAACGCCCAGCAGACGGCCAGGTCACTGGGCCTCCTCATCTTCGCCAAACGTACGAGGGGCGCGATCCGGCATCAACGACGAAGTCGGCATGCACCACTCGACCAATGACAGAAGGGACAGCGACATGGTGCCGTCCCAGGACCCCGTTCAACAGGAGGAGCAATGTCAGCCCGGATCTCGTTACTCTGGCGGCTTGGCTCGGTCGCCGCACTGGTTGGTTTAGGCGCTTGTTCGTCACCCACCGATCCGACCACCAAGAACTTGGGGGACCCGCCGAATCCTTGCGTGCACTCCTCGAAGGACCAGTCGGGTGCCCAGGCGCAGTGCAGGACGCTTCAGCCGTAGGAAATTGAATCGCCGGACAGCTGCTTCCGCGCGCACCTCGCGGCCTAGGCGCGGAGCAGCTGTCGGCGGCCCCATTAGGCTTCATCGCAGTGACGTCCCACCCGCAGGAACGCGAAAACCTTCTTGAGCTCACACCGGCCGACGCCGAGGCGCGGCTGAGGGCGTTTGCCGTCGAGCAAGGGCTCGCGCCATACCGTGGCGCCCAGGCGGCTCGGCACCTGTGGACCAAGCCGGTGCCCTCGTTTGCCGACATGAGCGACCTGCCAGCGGACTTCCGCGAGCAATTGGGGCGCGCTTTCGCGATACCGAGACTGGAACTCGCCACACGGCAAGTCTCGGCTGACGGAACGGAGAAGTTTCTCTTTCGCCTACCGGACGGCGAAGCAATCGAAACCGTGGCCATCCCGGAGGGTCCTCGCCTCACGCTGTGCATTTCCTCGCAGGCCGGATGCGCCCTGCAATGCGCGTTCTGCGCGACTGGCGCTATGGGCTTCTCGCGCAACCTGGCTACGTGGGAAATCGCCGGGCAGGTGCGCGAGGCCCTGTTGCTGCAGCCCGCGCTTGCCAGGCGCCCGACCAACATCGTGTTCATGGGGATGGGCGAGCCTCTCATGAACTGGGCCGCTGTCGATCGCGCCCTCACGATGCTTAACGACTCGGCCGGCATCGGCATAGGAGCTCGTCACATCACCGTGTCAACTGTCGGCGTGCTGCCGGGGATAGAGGCGCTGGGCGCCCGTCCGGAGCAATTCCGGCTCGCCATCTCGGTGCACGCGCCGAGCGATGCGCTCCGCCGCGAGCTCATGCCAATCAACGTCAAGTATCCGCTGGCAGACGTGATTGCCGCCGCGCGAAAGTTTCAGCGTCGCGTGACATTCGAGTACGTGCTGCTCGGCGGGGTCAATGACAGCGTTTCCCACGCCGGCGAACTGGCCAAGCTTGCGCGCGACTGCGGCGCGTTCGTGAACTTGATCCCATTGCATCCTGGCGGCGCTCAGGGGTTCGTGGCGGCGTCGCCAGGCACCACGGCCACATTCGCGCGGGCAGTGCGCGCGCGCGGGGTCTCGGTGGCAATTCGCCGGAGCCGAGGCCTCGATATCAGCGCCGCGTGCGGTCAGCTACGGGTAGAACGGCTCGGCGGGCGGTCGCCACGTCGCGCCAAGGAGCACGGTCAGATCCACGTAGCGTGACGAATCCGGACGCTCGGCTACGCGCGCTCGTCCCAGCGCCCTGACGGCAAGCTGAGCCCAATCCGCGTGATGCGACCGATCGAGTACAACCGTCGTGTCGTGTTCTTCCGCAGTCGTGCCGACGCCTACGACGTCAAATCCGCGGTCACGCAAATAGAACGTTGCCTGTCGCGCCAGACCGTGCACGTGCGTCGTATTCAGAACCTCGACTTTGATGCGCGCGTTAGAAGGCACGTGCACGCCCGTGTCGCCGGAGAATGCCGGCGCGGACGGGTTTGGTCTCGGAACGGGGTCTGATTGCGCTCGCCGGTAAAGCAGTAGTCCGGCCCCACCGCACACGATGGCGAGGGCAATCGCGCCCACCGCTATCGCACGCTGTTCCATAGCGCCAAGGTCTGCGGCAGGATGCCTTTACCCTCCTCTATCGCCCGTGCCATGCGCGTGCGAACGACCTGGCGAAAGGTGCCATCGAAGTCGTGCGGCACCTGCCGAGCTAGGTAGGCGCGGTCGGCCCGCGCGAACTCTCGGCCCGGTTCCAGAAAGTCGGCCATGTACAATGCTCGTCCGGTGCGGTCCCAGTCGGGCGCTCCGACCGTGTGCCAGCGGACGGCGTCCAGCACCGAGCGGCGAGCCTCTCCGTCTTGCTCGAGGCGGGCGGCGGCCGCGGGACCGTGCAATAGTCTGGAGTCAGAATTGTGGTCGGCGGCGAGGCCGCGGACCACCTCCTCTGGAGCGTCGCGCAAAGCATCGTGCCAGAGCGCGCCATCGCGCCACGCATCACGCTCCTCTACCGAGACTCCCATCGCGCGCGCCCAGTCGTCCACCAAAGCCGCCACCCGCGCGATGTGGGCTCGACGCCTATCGGTCACGATGGCCCACGTAGGAAGCGCGAGGGCACCAGGCTCCGTCATCGTGCGAAGACCACGTTGTCAATGAGCCGCGTGCGTCCCACGCGCACGGCCACCATGGCAATGCAGCCGGGTTCTACCGATCGGCATGGCTCGAGCCGGGCCGGCTCGGCGATTCCCAAGTACTCGACCGACACACTTTGCTCAGTCGCGAGCACGCGGCGTCCGATCGATTCCAGCGCGAAGGAATCTGTCAGCCCGGCATCGCGCCACGCTTCATGCATCGCGGAGAGCGCGCGGAACAGCACCGTCGCTTGTTCTCGCCCGCCAGCGGACAAGTAGGCGTTGCGACTGGACATGGCCACGCCGTCGGCGTCGCGCACCGTCGGGGCGACGACAATCTCAGTCGGAAAGTCAAGCTCGCGAGCCATGGCGCGGACGAGCACGACCTGCTGCGCATCCTTCTGGCCGAACACGGCGACGTCGGGTTGCACGATGTGAAGAAGCTTGGCAACGACAGTCAGCACGCCTGCAAAGTGGCCCGGCCGGGCGGCGGCCTCCCATCGCGTGGCCAAGCTGCTCGTCACGGTCGTGGTAACCTGCCCCTCCGGATACATCTCGACCGCCGCGGGCGCGAATAGCAGATCCACGCCGTGCTCGCGAGCCTTGGCAGAGTCTGACTCGGACGCGCGCGGGTACGCGGCGAAATCGTCCTTCGGGCCAAACTGAAGCGGGTTCACGAATATGCTCATCGCGGCACAGGCGGCGCGCGCGCGCGCCGCGGCTACGAGCGCGAGGTGCCCTTCGTGCAGCGCGCCCATCGTGGGAACAAGGCCAATCGTCTGACCTAGGGCGCGGCGCCGCGCGACTGCCGCTCGGACGTCCGCGATGCGCGAAAGGATCTCCACGTCAGACTGCTATCTGCACATGGAGCGCAGAGTCAAAAGCTGTGCTCCGCGGCCGGATACTTGCCGGCGCGCACGTCGTCGGCGTACGTGCGCACCGCGTCCCGTACCGCGCCGGCTAGTTGCGCGTAGCGCTTGATGAATTTGGGCGTGAACGTGTCGGTGAGGCCGAGCAGATCAGGCAGAACCAGAACCTGTCCGCTACACCGAAGGCCGGCCCCGATACCTATCGTTGGGATTGTGATCGCCTCAGTCACGCGTGCGGCGACGCCGGCGGGAATGAGCTCCAGCACCACCGCGAATGCGCCTGCGCCTTCGAGGCGTTTTGCCTCCTCGACAAGTCGGGCCGCCGCCCCTGGCTCGCGCCCTTGCACTCGTCCCCACCCTTGCACCAGCCGGGCCTGCGGCGTGTGTCCCAAATGACCCATGACCGGGACGCCAAGACCGACGACGGCGGCCACAGTGCGGGCAGCCGTCTCGCTGCCTCCCTCGAGCTTTACGGCCTGCGCTCCAGTGCGCTGCACCACTCGGCCACAGTTGCGCAGCGCGCTCTCGATGCTGACCTGATAGCTGAGAAACGGCATGTCGACTATCACCAGCGCTGCCGGGGCCCCGCGACGCACCGCGGCGGCGTGGTAGATCATCTGGCCGAGCGTCACGGGGAGAGTCGTCTCGTACCCCGCGATCACGTTGCCCACCGAGTCGCCCACGAGGATCGCGTCAACGCCAGCCTCGTGTACGAGACGGGCGAACAGCGCATCATAGGCCGTGACCACGGCCAGACGCTCGCCGCGCCGAGCCTTGGCCACAAAAGCGCCCACGGTGGCCGCCGCGGTCATGGGGCCTCCATGGGCGCGCTGAGGCGGGCGTCGAGCTGCGCGATCTCGCGTTGCCAGAAGCTTCGGTTCTTGATCTCCGGATGGGGTGTCGTGAGGCGAGGGTGTGCAAGCGCGCGAGTACCGAAGCGCACGATGTCGAGGTCCAGGGTGCGCGGGCCCCAGCGCACCGTTCGCTCGCGACTCTCCGCGCGTTCGATCTCGTGCAAGCGATCGAGCAGAACCAAAGGGTCGAGCGCCGTCTCGACGGCGACCATCTGGTTCAGATACGGCCCTTGTCCACTCGGTCCGATCGGCGCCGTCTCTTCGATATCGGACTCGGCCACCAATCGCGTGTCCGGCAGCGCCGCGAGCGCCAGGCGCGCGCGCGCCAAATGCGCAGCGCGGTCGCCGACGTTCGAACCAAGGGCCACGTACGCAACGTCGCGGGGCACTCCAGCGGCGGGCACCGCGTGAACGTACGAGCGGCCTCTGGGATCTTCAACTGGAGTGTGAGCCGTTTCGATGGGCGCCTGAAGGCCGCTTGCTTACCGATGTCGCGCTCGTGATGCGTTCGGCGAGGTCGCCCAGGTACCCGGCGACCCCACGCAGTTCTTCCGTGGCGCCTTCCAGGCCCGCGAGCGCGGCCGCCTGGTCGTGCGCAGTGGCGGTCACGGCTTCCGCTCCGGACCGGTTGCGCTGGGCGATGTCCGCGATGCGAGTCACCCGGTCGCTGAGGCGAACGGTGTCATTCTCTTGCTCGCGCGATACCTGCGCGATGCGGCGCGCGTGCTGCGCGCTCGCCGCGGTAGACTCGACGATGACCTCGAGTGCGCTCAGCGCCGACGCCGAGAGCGTCTCGGCATCACCCACGATCTCGCGCCCACGCTGCATCTGCGCGGCGACCGCCCGCATCTGGTCTTGGAACCCGAGGATGATCTCGCTCGCGCGATCGGACGCTTGCTTGCTCTGCTCGGCCAGCTTGCGAACCTCGTCCGCGACGACGGCGAACCCATGGCCTTGGATGCCCGCCCTGGCAGCCTCGATCGCGGCGTTGAGCGCGAGCAGGTCCGTTTGCTCGGCGACCTCTTTGATGACCGCTATGAACTCGGTGACGCGACCCGTTGTCCGCGCCAGCTCATCGATTTGCCTGGAGCTTTCGCCGACGAATCCCTTGGCACTCACCAAGCGCTCGATGGCGGAGGCGATAGTCGCTCGGTGTTCGCCGGCCATGGCGGTCGCGCGACGACTGGCGTCAGCGGCGGCCGCGCCATCGCGCGCCACACCGGTGGTCGCGTCGTGCAGCGCGCGCGTGACGACGATGCTTTCGCCGAGCTGCTCCGACTGCTCGGCGATGCCTCGCGAGATGTCGGCGATGGCGTGAGCCACGCGCTCGCCTCCGGCGCGCAGCGTGCGCGCCGACGTGCCGAGCGTCTCCAACTGGCCGCCCACGCGCACGACGGCATCGAGCAGCGGCTGGCGGAGCTCGTGGATGTGTAGCGTCGTCGCCAACTGGTTCGCGAACCGTTGGACCAGCTCGACCTCCTTCTCGCCGTATGCGCCTCGCTTGTGGTGCGCAAGTTCGAGAAGGCCGACGTTCCGGTCGCCGAAGCGGAGCGGAAACACGAGCGCGCTCCGCGCGCTGGGTCGTGGGTTTTCGACGCGGCGATCCTTGAACGCGTCGGCGACGACTACCGGCCGGCCCCCTTCTAGCGCGACGGTCCGCAAGACGCTGCCTTCAGAGTCCGCGGCACGCGGCTCGCTTAGAAGCCCCTGCTCGCCGATGTAGATGAGTCGCAAGTCCCCCGCCCCTCCGTCCCCGCTCCCGCCGTCGAAGCGCCAGATGCGCAACTCGCCCCAATCGACGAGTCGGTGCGCCAGTCGCTCGATCCAATGCAGGGCGTCGGCCAGAGCTACGTCGGCGGTTACCACGGCCTCCATCGCGTGAATCGTGTTCATCTCTTCGGCGGCGATGGATTCCTCCAGGATCCGCTTTAGCACGTAGCCTGCGCCCGCCAGGATCAGCATGATCGGCCAACCACTCCAGCCGAACGTGGAGAGCGTGAGCGTGATCGCCGCGACACCCGCGGTACCTGCGCCCGCGGCGACAACCTCGTACCTCAGAATCAGGTTCCGTTCTTCGGGCAGCAGCTTGCCGCGGGCGAGCAAAGTGAAGTACAGAAGCGCCCGTCCAAGCACGAAGTAGGCGCACATGAAGACGGCCACGGCGAATACGGCATCGGTGCCAACTGCGTGGGCTCCCGACAGCCTCATTGCGAGGCCGAACAGACCGTAGGCAGCAACAAGAGCCAGTGATTCCCGCCCTGCGTTGATCCACGCGAATTCGGCCGTCTTGCGCAGTATCGCGAGGTCGGCGATGAGGACGCCTATGTACAGCGCCGCCAGGGTGACCTGAACGCCGGCGAGCAATGTGCCTGAGATCGCGACCACGCTGAGCAGGCTGATCGCCGAATACTTGGTCAACGGGATCTGCGCTCCACGCAGCGCAATAACGACGGCAGCAAGCGCGGCCAGCGCATAGCCCTGCGTCATCCACACGGGGTTGTGAACCAGAGCTGCCGCGGTGACCGCCATACCGAACACGGCGAGACCGGTCGTGTACCGGCGAATGAACGACCCGGACGTCATACGCTGGAGGCCGCGGGTCGCGGCGAGACGCTATCGAGCGCGACGCGCATCGTGCGCACCAGCTCGAACGCGGAATCGAGCGCGTCGTCGGCGGCACGCACGAGTGCGCTGCCGACCACTACTCCGTCAGCCAGGGATGCGACCGCCGCGGCCTGTTCTGGGCGCGAGACGCCGAACCCCACGCATGCGGGCAGGTCAGTCACCGATCGCAGGCGCGCCATCGTCGCGGGTAGGTCAGCTGGCAGATCTGCCCTCGCGCCGGTGACGCCTAGCCGACTGATCACGTATACGAACCCGCTGCCGTGTCGCGCGATTTCGGCCATACGATGTGCTGGCGTCGTCGGCGCGACGAGTCGGATATAGGCCAGACCACTGTCGCCGAGCCACGCTTCCCGCTCGGGGTCTGCTCCGACTGGAAGATCAGTGATGAGCACACCAGAGGCACCGGCGTCCGCCGCGCGTCTCAGTGCATCGGGCCCGGCGGCCAGAACAGGGTTGAGGTAGCTGAACACGACTACCGGCACACGCATATCGGCCCGCGCGATCAGCTCCAAGGTGCGGTCATATGTGATACCGAGCGCCAACGCCCGCTGAGAGCTGGCCTGAATCACCGGCCCATCAGCCAGTGGATCGGAGAAAGGCACTCCGACCTCGATCACATCCGCACCGGCATCGGCAAGACCGCCCATCAGGGTCAAGCTCGCCTGCTCATTCGGATGCCCAGCGGTGATGTAGCACACAAGCGCGCGGTCTCCACGCGTCTGCAGCGCGGCGAACCGGTCGGCGATGGTCGTGCGAGCCACTACTTCGATTACACGAAATAGTCGGCGACCCGGATGCCATAGCGATCCGGGTCGGCGGTCTTGATAATTGTGCGCTCGAAGACGCCCGAGGCATCTCGGACCGATAGATCGGCCAGCGTTCCGGGGTGCAGGATGTTTCCCTGAGGATCGCTTATTACGCGAATGATTGGTCGTGACATCATCTCGGGGTGCGGATTCACGGCGTGCACGATGGCGAGCTCGAAGGAATCGAGCACCACAACCGTTCCGACAGGATACAGTCCCAAGAGATTGATGAATGCTTTGACGACGACCGGATCCATACCGCGCCTCGGATTGTCGCGCATTTCCTGCAGCACGGCGGCGGGCGACATTGGGTCCGTCTGGTATGCCCGCCTGGAAGTAGCGGCGTCGAAGCCGTCCGCCACCGCGACGATCTTGCTGAAGATGCCCATCGCTCGGGGGCGAATCGGGCGCGGGTACCCCGTGAGGTCCATCTTCATGTGGTGCTCGAAGGCAACGACCATCGCGCGGTAGGGCAAGTCATGCGCGCTGCGCACCTGAAAGAGTGAGAGGACGCCCAGCCATGGGTGATTCGTGATCGCGTGCCACTCCGCTTCCGACAGCTCGGTTGACTTGTTCAACACGTCGACCGGTATACGCGCCTTGCCAATGTCGTGGAACAGCGCGGCAAGCCCCAGATCGTACAATTGGATCTTGGTCAACCCCAGCCGCCTGCCGAGCGCAACGGAGAAAATGCAAACGTTGACGCTGTGCGTGAACGTGTACTCGTCGTAGTCGCGTAGCGTGGTGAGGCCAAAAAGAGACGTTTCTTCATTCAGGATCTGGTCAACGATCCCTTGGACCACGCGCTTGAGTTTCTTGAGATTTGGCGCACGACCTAGTCGTACCGAGTTTATCACTTCCTTAGTCACCGCTACGGACTGCGCGTAGGTGCGCTTAGCGGCTTCCTTCACCTGCTCTTGAAGCTCCCGATCTTCAGACACGTCTCCGGTGGGGAGGCCGAGGTCGAAGACGGTAACTCGGGCCCGCTCGAGCTTGCCCAGCAGCTGATGGTACCGCGCGTCGGGGTCGTCGCTCGCAGACGCCGGGGTCTGCAGCAGCGACAGGAGCACCAGCCAGTCGCGCGGACCGGCGCCCTCGAGCACGCGCAGCGATCCGACTCCCGAAACGCGAAAAAGCGAGAGCAGGTGGCTGAAGCTCGTGTAGTTGTCGAGATCCAGCCGGAGGCGAGTCGAGTTGATGAAGATGAACTCTCCACTTGTGCGGAACTCCAGCTCGCGCTCCTGGTCGAGCAGCCCTCGCGCCGTCGCTGTCAGCTCTTCCAGAGCTTTTTGAACGGCCGCGTTCTCGACTGGGTAGAGCTTGATCGAGCGGAGGGCCCCGTAGAACGTGAGTATGAACGCTCGACCGCTCTTACGAACGAGAGCATCAGTGCCCGCCTCGTTGCGATGCGGGTTGAATTCCTCGCGTTGGCGAGGGGCGCTGGCCCGTCCTGCAGTCGCAGCCGCGGGGGGGTCGTACGAAGACGGGCTGCTCACGAGGTTGCGAGTGCGCCGCCGCGCAATGCCTTGTTCACGGCGTTTCGCACGACGACCTCCTTTTCACTAGTTGCTCGGCGCAGTGCCTCGAGCGCGCGCTCTGTTCCGACTCGGCCCAGCGCCATGGCGGCGCATGCCCGGTGGTCCGGGTCGTCTCGCTTGCCCAGGAATCCCTTACCGTTGAGAATGCCGTCAAGGAGCGACACGCCACCGTCGCCGCACAGGGCGCCGTAGGCCTCGAACATGGCCATTTTCTCCGTGAGATTCGCCTCGCGCAGCGCTTTGCCTTTAACTGCGGCCTCCACCCGCGCCAAGGCGGGACGGTAGGCGCGCGCGGCCATGGCGCGCGCCGTAACGACGCGTACCTCCCTGTCGGCGTCGTCGATCGCGCGCTCGAGAGCTTGCAAAGCGCCCGCGGAGGCAATTTCGGCAAGGGCGACGACCGACGCGAGGCGGATCGCCGGGTCCGCGTCCACCATACGCTTGATAATCGGCGCCACTGCACCGGCGCTCCGCAAAGCACCCGCTCGCCGAATCGCTTCGATAGCGATGTCGTGATCGGGGCTGCCGATGAGCCGTACCAATTCCGTCGTATTCGCGGCAGTGAGGCGGCCGGCCGAGGTCTCCAATAAGGCTTTCAGCTGTGGCTCGTGTGTTCGGGCGAGCCAGGAGAACAGCGTCCCGAGCGCTGTTGGCCGCAGCTGCTCGAACAGCGCGTTGAGAGCATCCTGCGAAGGCAGCTCGCGTGACTCGGCAAGGCCTTCCAAGAGCTGGGAGAGAGCTTCGCTCTCGCTCAAGCGGTCGAGCACTCTCACCAGCTCGTCGCGCTGCCCCAGCGCCAGATTCGGCGCCCGCGAGGTTGCGGTCTGCGCTTCCCGAAGCAGAAATGCCACCGCCGGGTACTGTCTGGCGGAGAGCAGGTGAAGCATGAGGTTGTCGAGGATGCGCGTTATCTCGTCGCGCACCCCGGCATCGGCCTGAGCCTCGAACACGTCAAGGAGAATCGCCAGGACGTTAGCGCGCAGGTCGCTCGCGTATTCTTTGCCGACCGCGTCCCTGAGGTACTCTACCTCGCCTTCGTCCAGGAAATACAGAGTGGAATCGAAGTCTTCGAGGTTCACAACGCCCGGTCGCGAGAGCAGCAGCGACTCCTCGGGCAACGGCGGGTCGTCCTCACTGGGCGGGTCGACCACGTGGGGCTCGAAACGCGATTCAAGGGCGACCGCGCTCGGCGCGTCGCTGCTCAGGTCGACGTACCGATACCGCAGGTGCTGCAGCTCGTTCTCCCACAGCATCACCAGCAGGTCATCCTCGTCAGGCGAATTTCGTCGCGCCCGCTGCAGAACGTCGAGAAACCGCTCTAGGTCGCTGGTCTCAAACCCTTTGGCGAAGCGGAGTTCGCGCACGCCATCTTTGTAGAAGGTCCAAGGCAGGCTCTCCGACGTCTTGCCGTCCTCCGTCAGTACCGCAACGTCTTCCCAGAGGAACTGGGCCTCTGTTATCTGCAGCGCGAAGTCGTCCGTGTATTCCCAGATTGGCCCGAACGACGCGCGCAGTGCCTCGAGAGCCTTCAGGTATGTCGGGTTGTTGTGCATGTACAGCTGGTGCGCGCGAACCCCCTTGGTCAGCAGCTTGAGCATGTCCTCTATCGGCGCGCTCGGGAACGGCAGATCGGGCGGCGCCAGATCCGCGGTCGCGGCGCCGCCGCTGGTTCTGCCCCCGCCCGCAGCCCTGGCACCGCTGGTTCTGCGCGGGGCCGCGGTCGCTGATGGCGCACTCACTGGTGGCCGCCGGTGTCCAGGAGGTGCGCCAATACGCTCGCCTGCGCGACGTCTTTGTCACCGCGTCCGCTGACGCAGATGAGGACAGGCTCGTCGGTCGCCCAGCGTCCCGCATTAGCTGCTACCCAGGCAACCGCGTGTGCGGTTTCCAGCGCGGGAATGATTCCCTCGTCGCGGCTCAGTAGCTCGAAGCCGCCAAGGGCATCGTGATCGGTCACGGCGACGTATGTCGCGCGCCCTGTGTCTTTGAGATGGGCGTGCTCCGGCCCGACGCCTGGGTAGTCCAAACCCGCCGAAATGGAGTGCGCAGGGTGCACCTGGCCCGCGGCGTCTTGTAGTAGGTAGCTGAGCGACCCGTGCAGCACCCCCGGCGTGCCGCGCGCTAGCGACGCGGAGTGGCGGTCGGAATCGAGTCCCTCACCTGCTGCTTCGACGCCGACCAACTCGACTTCGGGGTCGTCGAGGAAACCCGCGAAAATACCAATAGCGTTGGAACCGCCGCCGACGCATGCGACGACGGTGCGCGGGAGCCGGCCCGCGCGCTCAAGCATCTGGGCGCGGGCTTCACGGCCAATAACGGATTGGAACGTTCGAACCATGCGCGGATATGGGGCCGGTCCAACCACCGAGCCTATTATGTAGTGGCTGTCAGTGACGTTGGTGACCCAGTCGCGGATAGCCTCGGTTGTGGCATCCTTGAGCGTGCGAGAACCGCTCTCGACTGGAATGACCGACGCCCCCATCAGCCGCATGCGAAAAACGTTTAACTCTTGGCGGCGCATGTCTTCCGCGCCCATGTACACGACGCATTGCAGCCCGAATCGGGCACAAATCGTGGCAGTCGCGACGCCGTGCTGCCCCGCACCTGTCTCGGCGATTATTCGGCGCTTTCCCATCCTGCGCGCGAGCAGCGCCTGTCCGACCGTGTTGTTGATCTTATGGGCGCCCGTGTGATTCAAATCTTCACGCTTGAGGTACACCGGCGCTCCGATCCGGGCCGAAAACCGGGGCGCGGTCGAGATGGGAGACGGGCGTCCAACGTAGTTGCGCAGCAGGTCGTCCAGCTCCGACTGGAATTGTCGGTCAGCCAATGCGGCGTCGAGCGCGGCATCCAGCTCGTCGAGCGCGGGTATGAGGGTTTCTGGGACGTAGCGCCCACCGAACGCGCCAAAGCGGTCCTGCATCACGTGCGCGCTCACGTTTCGTTCACCGCGTCCATGAACGCTCGCATGCGAGCGTGGTCCTTTACGCCGGGCGAGCGCTCCACCCCCGAGGACACATCGACGACGTCAGGGCGCAACACCGCGATCGCGCGCGCGACGTTGTCGGGCGTCAGTCCACCGGCCAGCACAAGTGGCTTCGTCCCTCTTACTGCAGCGACCGCCTCGGCAAGCGCCTCCCAGGGGAGTGGGACTCCGGTCCCTCCGACCTTTCCGGCTACGTACGCGTCGATCAACAGAGCGTCGGCGTGGAGAGCCAGCGTTGAAGCATCCTCCGGGACTCGTCGTCCCTTGCAGCGCAGCACGGCCCATATAGGCCGCCCCGCGCGCATGGCTACCGCCGCCACTTCGTCGGCACCACCAGCGCCGGGCTGCACGTGCAGTTGAATGACGTCGAGTGGAATCTCCTCGGCCGAGCGCGCGACCTCGCTTGGCGGCGTGCCGCAGAAAACTCCGACCCGCTTGGGGCCGCCCCGCGGAACTGCGGCCATCACCTTCGACGCGTCCGCCGGCCTCAGTGTGCGCGGCCCACCCGCGAATATCACCCCCACGTACGCCGCTCCCAGGACGGCAGCATAGGCTGCATCATCGGGGCGTGTCACCCCGCAGAACTTGACGTCCGTCACGCGCGCGGCGCCCGGGGCCGCCTAGGCACACCCACAATGGCCCGAACCGCTTCGGCTGGATCGCGCGCGGCTGACAGGCTGGAGCCTACCAGCACGGCATCCGCGCCGGCCTCGCTCGCGCGCTCGACATCGGCGCGGCTACCGATACCGCTTTCCGCGACGGCGATCACATCCGGCGGGATTCGCGGCACTATGGCGGGCACGGTTTCCAAGTTCACCTGGAGCGTCTCCAAATCGCGATTGTTCACGCCGATCACTTTCGCCCCGACTCGCAGCGCGCGAGTGAGCTCTGTGTCGTCGCGCACCTCTACGAAAGGCTCCGTTCCGAACTCTCGCGCCGCATCCGCCAGCTCCGCTAGCAGCACGGGGTCGAGCGCCCGGGCAATGAGGAGAACCGCGGACGCGCCAAGCGAGCGCGCCTCCGCGATCTGCAGGGCGTGAACGACGAAATCCTTGCGCAAGAGCGGCAGCTGCACGCGTTGGCGAGCTTCCGACAAGTCTTGCGGCGCGCCGCCGAATCGCTCTGGCTCAGTCAGCACTGACACGGCAGCGGCGCCCCCGCGCATGTAGGCTTCGGCTTGATCGCCAGCGCACAACGCCCCGTTGATCTCGCCACGCGACGGCGAGCGCCGCTTGATCTCAGCGATTACGGCTACATTGGCGCCGCGCAGCGCGCCCGAAAAAGACGGCGCCGTCGGCGAGCTCGCGGCCGCGAGCTCGATCTCCGCGCGCCGCGCGACGAGGCTCTCAGCGCGAATTCTAGCCCTCGCCGTGAGCTCGCCCAGTGTGCCTAGCGGCTGCCTCCATGGTGCTCCGACTTGCACTTCGGGTATTCTTCGGCTAACGTCAGGTTCGGAGATTGTTCGGGCGCAACACTGAAGCGAGGTCATCCATGCCGCTGACGAGACGGCAGCACGAAATCCTGAAATTTCTCACTGACTACAGGCAACACAACGGCTACGCGCCGAGTTTTGAAGAGATTGCCTCTCGCTTCAACTATAACTCGCTTGCGACGGTGCACGAGCACCTTAGCAACTTGGAGCGAAAGGGATACATCAAGAGGAGCTACAACGAGAGTCGCGCGATCGAGATTCTGCCGTCGGACGCATTCGCCCGTGCGGTCCCCCTGCCGCTCATGGGTACGGTTGCCGCAGGCGCCCCGGTGGAGGCTGTCGAGACAGATGAGACGGTCTCTGTGCCTGAAGGCTTCGTGCGACGATCCGGTGGGCACTACGTGCTGAGAGTGCGCGGGAATTCCATGATCGACGAGCAGATTCGCGATGGTGACTTCGTAGTGGTCAACGAGCGACAGAGCGTGGACAACGGCGAAATGGTCATCGCGATGCTCAATGGTCAGTCCGCCACCGTCAAGAAGTTCTATCGTGAGCGGGATGGGCGCATTCGACTACAGCCCGCGAACGATACGATGAGTCCCATCTACGTCCACGAGAACGACATCGCGATTCGCGGCGTTGTCGTCGGGGTGCTCCGCCGGTACTAGCGCACCTCGCCGACGGAATCTCGCTTGGAAATGCCTCCTCTCCCCCTCACCCCCTCCCGGAGCGAGGGAAGCGGGAATTTTTCTCATGGGGGCTTCGCCCCCATACCCCCTTAGGGACGGGAATCTTTTTTTGGGGCTGCGACCCGCACCCCGGTCCGCCCATCTCTAAGCTGCTCTAGGCTCGCTGCTCGGCGCGGGCGTAGGCCGCTTTCATTCGGTCGAATGCGGCCAGCCCGCAACCGGTTTCCAAACTGTACCGCGCGCGGTCGATAGCCTCGGCGTATGTCGCGGTCCGCCCCGAGACGTACACCGCGGCGGCGGCGTTGAGAATGACGGCGGCGCGGGCCCCCGCGGCGCCACGGCCGGACAAGAGGTCGATAGCAATGGCCGCGTTCACGCGTGGATCGCCGCAGGCTAGGTCGGCAACAGTCGCGCCGCCGAGCCCGTAGCGGTTTGGGTCAATCACCCACTCCTCATTCAGTGCTTTGCCTGCGCGAACCTCCACAACTCTGGTCGGACCGAGCGGCGAGATCTCGTCGAGGCCTGGCTCCCCGTAGACAACGAGTGCGTGGGTGGTGCCGAGCGCGCCGAGCGCGCCAGCCACGATGGTGAGTCTGGCGGCGTCGCCAACGCCGACCACTTGGCGGCCAGCAGACGCAGGATTGGAGAGAGGACCCACAAGGTTCATGACGGTGGTGACACCGAGCTCGCGCCGCACCGGCGCGACGTGGCGCATGGCAGGATGCATCTGGGGCGCGAACATGAACACGAGGCCTGCTTCCGCCAGCACCTGCGACAGGGAGCTCGCGGGCGGTGACAGCGAGATTCCCAGCGCTTCCAACACGTCGGCGCTGCCGCATTGTGAGGTGTACGAACGGTTGCCGTGCTTCGCCACGCGCACGCCCGCGCCGACGGCAACGAACGCAGCCACTGTCGATACGTTGAACGTCGTGACAGCGCCGCCGCCCGTGCCGCACGTGTCCACCAGGTCATCGGGGTGATCCGCGGCGAGTGGTACCATCGCGTGGCGTACGGCCCGCACGACGCCGGTCAGTTCCTCGATGGTCTCGCCGCGCACCCTGAGCCCCATCAAGAGAGCGCCGATCTGTCCAGGCGTAGCCTCGCCGGCTACGACGGCGGCAAACGCGTCGGCCGCCTCGTCCGCACTCAACCTCCGGCCGTCCGCTATAGCGCGTAGCGCGGTTCGAAGCGCTGCGCCGGGGGCTACGGCCCCGGCGCCCGCCTCAGGCGGCATGCATGACGTCCATCAGCCGATCGGCGAGGCCAGCGTGTGAAACGACCAGCGAGATGACGAAGCCAAGGAGGCGCACCCGTTCCACATCTTCCTCCACGAACACGCCGCACTGCGCGCGGTTGGTCAGATTGACAACCCCCACGAGCTCATCGTGATAAACGAGAGGAAAGCTGATGAATGATCCCGTCGTGAAATATTGGTCCTGCAGCAACGGATGCGTCTGAGCCTCGGCTACGTCTTGCACCAATAGCGGCTGCCGTGACGCGGCGACGCGTCCTGAAACGCCGTCCCCGATGGCAATGCGCGAGCCCTCGACGATGTGCGGCGCCAGCCCGCGCGCTGCCGCAAGGTAAAGGTAGTCCGGCTCGGGCGCGCGCAGCATGAGAGAACACCTCTGCGCCTGCATGTCATCCCCCACGAGCCCGAGCAATTCGTCCACCAGCTGACGAGGATCGTCCGCCTGGCTGTCGAGCATGAGCACCTTCTCGATCAGGTACAGGGTCCGTGTCTTCTGCCGCAGCGCTTCACTCCGCCGATGCAGCTCGATGTGCGATTGTTCGAGTCGCTCGACCGCGGCGCCAAGCTGCTGCTCGACGCCGGCGGACCGGCGCCGAGCGCGGCGAGCGTCTTCGGCCGCGTGGGCGGCGTCGCGCTCCAGCGCCACTATCTGCGCGGCATCCGCTGCAGGGATACCGCGTGTCGGCGTTTCCGCCGCCCGCCTGGCCGAAACGAGCTGCTCCTCCAGAACCGCCAGCTTTTTGATGTACTCTCCGTGTACTCGCTGCGTGACGTCTTCGAGCGTCCGAACCGCTTCGTCACGCGCTTCGCGCTCCAGAAAACGCGCGAGCCCGAGCTCGAACAAGGCGATCGACGACCCGAAGCGCTCGGACGATCGCGTTCCGAAGATTTTCTTCGGCTCGTACAGCGCTACAATGGCGGCCAGATTACCGTCGAAGCGAAGCCCCCGGAGAGCCAGCAGGCCACCATCCGTAAACGGAGGCAGCCCAAAGAGCCGTGCGTACTCCACTGACTGCTCACCCAACTCGACAAATTGTCCCCCACCGGTCACGGCCCGACGGATTGGGGCAGACAGGTGGTCGAAGGTCGTCTCGACTGGTGTGCGCCGGACGGCGCCGCCGTTTGGGGTGAGGCGATCGACCAGCATCTCCCGCCGCCCGTCATACCGCAGAAGCGCAATGCACGCAGATCGGTCGATCTCTGCGAGACCTTCGCCAAGCGCGACCAGGGCAGCATCGAGGTCGGGCGCAGCTGCGAGTGCGTGCGCTAATGATTGGAGTGTGCGTGGCGGCATGCGGAGTGGGCTATCCCGGTACAGGGACGAGGCACTGGCCGCCCGCGCAATGTGCCGGGCGCGCAAGCACTTTTCTTGCACCCGCCGCTCAGCACCCGTAACTTCTCCCTACATGGCGGAGCGGACGGTTCAGCTCGTCCTCCACTATCACGGAGCCCGTTTCGCCGGTTGGCAGCGGCAGCCATCGGCTCGCACCGTGCAGGGCGTCCTCGAAGATGCTCTCACGCGGCTGTGCAATACCCCGACGAGGGCCATCGGCGCCGGTCGGACGGACACCGGCGTTCACGCTCGTGGGCAGGCAGTTGGTGTGCGTGTCCCGCCGTCCTGGACTGTGGCCAAGCTCCGACGTGCGCTCAACGCGGTGCTGCCAGATGACGTTTGGGTCTCGAACGCGTTCGAGATGCAGCCCGAGTTCCACGCCCGTTACAGCG
>Ga0073928_10005419_pt1 | contig 17924 bp, 10 predicted proteins | sample PaiPotPPA55metaG_FD_76969 | JGI IMG/M metagenome (GOLD analysis project Ga0073928, IMG submission 76969) | Iron sulfur acid spring bacterial and archeal communities from Banff, Canada, to study Microbial Dark Matter (Phase II) - Paint Pots PPA... ... | reverse complement strand
GCAGGACGTTACGAGAGTGGAAGACGACATTCGCGAATCACTCCGGAGGAGCGGTAAGTGGCGGGGGCCTGTGAATATTCACCGGCACGACGGGAGCACGCTGCCGGTGGAAATGGCGATCACGAGTTTGCCGGATGGCGGCGTAGTTTGCGTCAGCCGTGACATGACAGCCAAGCGCGACGCGGATAACGCGCGTGCACAAGCGGAGGCGAAGTACCGCATGTTGGTCGAGCAAGTGGCCGCGGTCAGCTACATTGCCGAGCTGGGAATGCACGGAGAATGGCTCTACGTCAGCCCGCAAGTGGAGACGATGTTTGGATTTTCGGCCGAAGAGTGGCTGACAGATTCGTGCGCGTGGACGAAGCACGTGCATCCGGAGGATCACAACGTCGTGGAAGCCGCGGAGCAGGCGAGCCAGCGGGGGGAACGTTTTCAGGCGGAGTATCGAATCGTTCGCAAAGACGGACGCGTAATTTGGGTAAGTGACACGGCCGTGGTGGTAGAGGGGAGCGGCGCGCATCCGTTGATGGAAGGAATTATTGTGGACATCACGGAGCGCAAGCAGCTCGAGACGCAACTCCAGCAGGCGCGGCGCATGGAGGCAATTGGCAGGTTAGCGGGCGGAATCGCCCACGATTTCAATAATTTGCTGACGATCATAAAAGGCTATACGGAGCTGGCGCTGCAGCGGCCAAGGATTTCGCCGGAGCTGCAAGCGGATGTGGAGCGCATCGAAGACGCTTCGGAGCGCGCGAGCACGCTGGTGCGGCAACTACTGGCGTTCAGCCGGCGGCAAGTGTTGCAGCCGAAGCTCTTGGACGTGAACAGCATCGTGTTGGGATTGGACAAGCTGCTACGTCGCTTGATGGATGAAGAGATCCGAATGTCCACGATTCCGGGTAAAGATATTGGCACGATCAAAGCGGACCCGGGGCAGATGGAACAAGTGATTATGAATTTGGTGGTGAACGCGCGCGATGCGATGCCAAAGGGCGGCCGGCTCACGGTGGAAACAGCGAACGTGGACCTGGACGGGGCGTATGCGAGCGAACACGCGACGGTGAAGGCAGGCCGTTACGTAATGCTGGCCGTTTCCGATACTGGGACGGGAATGAGTCCGGAAACCATAGCGCATATTTTCGAGCCTTTTTACACGACGAAGGAAAGCGGGCGCGGCACAGGGCTGGGGCTTTCGACGGTGTATGGAATCGTCAAGCAGAGCGGCGGCTACATTTGGGTGTACAGCGAACTGGCGCGCGGATCATCGTTCAAGGTGTATCTGCCGCGCGTGGAACAGGCGCCGGAGGCGCTGCCCGCAATCAAGCCTGCGAGCGGAAAGCAAACTGGATCGGAGACCATTTTGCTTGTCGAAGATCAGCCGCAGGTGCGTGAACTCGCGCGGATGGCACTTTCTGAAAAAGGATACACAGTGCTGGTGGCCTCGAGCCCCGAAGACGCGGAGAACGTGTGCTCGAAGCAAGCGACGGAGATTCATTTGCTGTTGACCGATTTGATCCTTCCGGGAATTAGCGGGCGGGAACTGGCCAAGCGATTGACTGCGCGTCATACGAAGATGCGCGTGCTGTATATGTCTGGCTACACGTTCAACATCATGGCGCAGGGGGCGTCGGAAGGTGGGATGCTGGAGGATGGCATGGCCTTCCTGCAGAAGCCGTTCACGCCAAGCGGGCTTACTGAGAAGGTGCGCGAGGTGCTGGACCGTAGTGTTGCGATAAGTAGAAGCTAAAGTTGTGCAGTGGGGTTCGCTATTCTTGGTCAGGCTTTGGCACTGAACTTGGCGTTGCAGGCAAACTCGCCGGGGCGTCAGAAGCGCCCTTAGGCTTGCCAATGGCAGCTATGCTCTCGACGTTGAATTTCTTGTAGTCGGAATAGCGCGTTACTTCATTGACCTTGAAGGCCTTCACCAGCAGGACGCGCACGCCAACGTGAGCTTCTTCATAGGTTGGCAGCCAGACTTCGTTGTTGATGTACGCCTGTTCAAAGACAAAACTCGTGCCCTTTTGCAGGTTGGCGATTACGCCGCCGGCGAAGCGGAAATCTCCAACAAAGTAAGCCTCCAGGCGCGCGACATCGTGGGCCTTTTCGTCAATCCAAACAACACCAGCCAGCTCGTGCACTACTTTCTCGACTAATTTGTGCGGCTTGAATTCAGGATTGGGCTCGAAGTCAAAGACCAGGACGTCCTGGCCGCGGAAGCGCTCGCGCCGGGGATTCACAAATTGGCTGGCGCGAAGGAAGATCTCGATGCCAGGTTCTTCATCAGATCCTTTGTCCTTCCCTTCCTCCTTGGCCTCCTTTTTTGCGTCGCGCTTCTCGATGTCTTGAATTTCCTTTTGCACTCGATCGTTTTCTTTCTTTTGCTCTCCCTCGCTCAGCGGCTTGCCATCTTTCTTGACCAAAGTGGAGACCTCGTGGCCGTCCAAATAGAAAAAAGTGGATTCGCGCAGCTCGCGCTTGCTGATTTTTCCGGTCTTGTCGTATTCGGTTTCTTCTTCGCTACGGGTGCCCGCGTAGTTTTCCTTGATTTTGTCGATGGCCTTCTGGTTATCGTCAATTTCTTTGAACAGCGCCTTCAAATCGGGTAGCTGGACTTGCGACTTCTTGGGGAAGTCGAAGACCCGCTCGCCAACAGCCGCGTTTACTTCCGCGCGCGTGACAGTGATGTCGTAGGTTTCTGTTCCGCGGTGCAGCTCGATCTTGTAGGGGATTTTCAGGCCGTTCACCGGACGGTAGTCATCGTAGAAAATCTTCTCGTCAATTCCCCCAATAGTGGCTGCTTCTTCCACGACGAGGTGCGTCTGAGAATCGAAGAAGACGTGGCGCTTCACGCCGCTCATCGTAGTGACTTCAATTTCCAGCGCGTCCCTACCGCGCACCTTGGAAAAGCTCGCGAAACCGATGCCGAGCTTGTTCTTCCTAGCGTCGACGAGGTGCGAATTGTAGTACTGCCCAGCGGCTTCGAGCTGGCTGCCCTCCGCGCCGACGAGCGTGGCGAATTCGCCATTTGCGCTGCGGCGCCATGCGGACTTGCCGTTGTACGCCTCAATCAAAGTCGTGTCACCGGCAACGAGTTCGGAGTAGTAGCGGTTGGGCAGTTTTGTGTTAAGCGTATACGTTCCGGCCTTGCCATCGGGCGTGTAAAAAGTGCCTTCAATCGCGATCGTTCGCGCCTTGGAGAGCGCTTTGGAGCCACCCGCAGCCTTGATGTATTGCTCGACCAGTTTTTGCGGGTCCTGCGCGGATGCAGCCCCGGCAAGAAGGGTCAGACAAAATGTGGCTGTTAAGACGAGCTTGTGCGTAGTCATGGCGCTCATAGATAGAAACGCACGTTTACGGGAAAAGTTTCCCCCGATTTTCACAATTGGGCACGCCTATTCGTAGCGTAAGGGGACGATGGGGTCCACGCGAGTGGCACGTCGCGCGGGAAAGCAGCAGGCTACGATGCTAATGAGCGTCAGGAGAAATGCCACCGCAATAAATGTTGCGGGATCGAAGACGCTGATGCCGTACAAGAAGGTCCGCAGCAGACGCGTGAGCGCGATCGCGGCGATCAAGCCGGCGCCGACGAGCAGCAGCATGGCCAGGGCGATTTCCGTCGCCACGAGCACAGCACGCAACCGATGCTGGCCTGGTCCGACCGTCGACCCACGCGAGCCTTCGTTTAGCGTTTCGCGCAAATCGAGTTTGGCGGTGCGCAGCGCGGGCACGAGACCGAACACCAAACCGGTCAAGACAAACAGTACTAACGTGAAGACTAAAACCGACCGATCGAGCGTAACGGAAAACACTTGAGGAACGCTGCCCGCAGAAATTCGTAGCAAGGGACCGAGTGAGGCAGATGCCAGAGATAGCCCCAAGAGCCCGCCTGCCAGCGAGACCAAAACGCTTTCGGTCAGCAGTTGGCGAACGATGCGGCCGCGGCTTGCGCCCATCGAAGTGCGAATGGCGACTTCTCGCCCACGTGAGGCGGAGCGCGCAAGCAAAAGATTAGCGACGTTGACGCATGCAATGAGCGGAACGAAACTGACCGCGCCGAGCAGAAGAATCAGCGCGGAGCGAACATTCTGCACCATTTGTTCCTGCAAACCGACGATATCTGCAGTCGTGCCGGTGTTGTAGAGCGGATACTGCTGCTCGAGGCGCTTGGTGATGGCCACCATTTCGGTCCGCGCTTGCTCGCGGGACACGCCGGGCTTGAGTCGCGCGATAGCAATGATGCCGGGATGCCAGTTGCGATCATCGGGCAAAGTTTTCGCCCACGGCGTGAAACGGACGAAAACGTCAGCGGGCTGCAAAACCTGGAAATTGGGAGGCAGCACACCAACCACGGTGTAAGGCCGCGAATCCAAACTGATTGGCTTGCCAAGAATATCTTGCGAGCTGCCAAAGCGGCGTTGCCATAATCCGAAGCTGAGCAAAACGACCGAAGTGCTCCCGGCGAGATCCTCATCGGCGGTAAATGTGCGTCCCGCAATGGCATTTACGCCGAGCATTGGGAAAAGACCCGCGGTGGCCATACGCGCGTTCAGGCGCTCGGGCTCTCCAGCGCCGGTGAGGGCCAGCGTTGTGCCCCGTGTTCCTTCGATGGACTCGAAGGAATGGCTTTGGTCGCGCCAATCGAGCCAGTTCTGATAGGAAGTGGAGATGACCGGGAAAGAACTCTTCTCAGCGACGATGACCAAGCGGGACGGATCGCGGAATTCCAGCGGGCGCAGCAGCACCGCGTTTACGACGGTGAAAATCGCGGTGTTTGCGCCGATCCCGAGGGCCAGGGTGAGAATGGCGATGGCCGTGAAACCGCGATTCCGTGAGAGCACGCAGAGCGCATAGCGCAGGTCATGCAGGACGGTATCCATGGGGTACTCCCGGAGTCTGCTGGATTCTAGATTATCAGACGCGCGCTAAGTGAAGACGTTTCAGTCGCAGGGGCCGGCCATGTTGTGCGGCCGCCATGACGCGCCAGTCCCTGCCGTGAACGTTATTTCGCCTTAGGGCGATTTAAATATTTCTCGTACAGGGCTTTCTGTTTGTTGTCGAGCGAAGTGAGCTGCCCCTTAATGAAAAGGTAGCGCACCTCCGTGGTGAGTTCGAGCGGATCTCCGTTGGTCACGATGACGTTGGCGATCTTGCCGCTCTCCAGTGTGCCGACTTGATCAGCCAGGCCGAAAATTTCGGCTGGATACAAGGTCACGGCTTTCAGCGCTTCGTCATACGGAAGACCGTAAGCCACGGCGTTCGCGGCTTGTTGGCCGAGGCGGCGCGCAAAAGAATTGTCGAAGCTGCCGAACGCAAATTTTACCCCGGCGGCTGCCAACTCCGCAGGCTGGGTCAGCAAGCGATCATACGGATCATCCTCTTCGCGCGGCAGCGCCAGCGTGGGACCAAGAATTACCGGGATGCCCTTCGAGCGCAGCAAGTCCTTTACCTTGTAGGCTTCAGCGCCGCCACCGAGAATCATTTTCAGTTTTTGTTTTTCGCAGAATTCCACCGCGCCGCGAATATCGTGCGCTTTCTCGGCAAATACCAGGACCGGCAGTTCTCCGCGTGTGACCGGCACTAGCGCGTCCAGCTTGACATCGCGTTGAAAGTCGCCGGCACCGCCGTGGCCCAGCGCTTGCGCGTAATGGCGGGCACGCTCGAGCCAGTCGGTGAGCTCGGTCACCTGTTTCTCGTATTCTTGCTTGGCGTCGCTGTAAGACTTTTCCTTTCTGGAAAAGGTGGAGAAATCAAATGTCTTCGTCTCGATTGTCGGCCAGTTGAGTACCATCGCCGCGCTCTTCTTCAGAAGCATGTCACTGATCGTCCAGCCGGACATGTGAATCGCGGACGCTTGCCCACCCAGAATTCCCGTCGCGCCGCCGGAATCCATGCCGCCGCTCGCCGGCACAGCAAGAACCTCGGTGATTCCCGCGGAGCGCGTCACCGGAATATGTTCGCTAGAAGGTAGCACCGCCTCGGCGGCCACCACGTCGGGATTGAACTGCCCCGTTTCGGCAGAATCAACGGTCGCGCTGACCGCGCCGATTTCGCGCAAGCCCATCTGCGTGACCGGATCGAATAGACCCGGATACACCTGCAGACCCTTGCCATCAATTATCTGCGCGCCTGCCGGAACGTCCACGGCGGCTCCAACGTTTGCAATCTTGCCGTTCTGAATCACGACCGTGCCATCGTCAATCGTGGCGCCGGAAAGGGTGAAAATTTTCGCGTGCGTGATCGCGTAAGTAGTTGGCTGAGCCTGTGCACTAGCTGTCTCTGGGAAGTAAAGGACGACTAGCAAGCAAGAGATATAAAGCAAAGCGCGCTGCAGAGTGGGAAGCTTCAACGCGCACCTCCGAAGACAGCGTCAGCTTGCGGCGGCTTCGGTTTCTCTTCCGGCTTCTTCTCTTCTGGTTTTTTCTCGCCAGGCTTCTTGCCGGCGTCGCCCGTCTCCGGCTTTTTCTCGCTCTTCTTCTGCTTTTCGAGCAGCGCCTTCTTTTCCTTTTCACGCACGGGGCGGTCGGCGATGTCGCGCTGGCGATCAAAGTACACGCGGCCATCGATCAACGTCTTTTGGACCACAGCGTAATCGCTAAGCGGATCATGATTATAAATGACCAGGTCGGCGTCCTTACCCGTCTCGATCGTACCGACGCGCTTGTCGATCCCGAGCTGAATCGCCGGATTCAGCGTCACCATCTTGAGCGCCTCGTCATGCGAAAGCCCTCCGAATTTGATGCTCTTGGCGGCTTCCTGATTGAGGTGCGTGGCTTCCTCCGCGTCATCGGAATTCACTGAGACGAGAACGCCGCGACGAGTCATCAACGCCGCATTGTAGGGAATAGCATCATAGGCTTCGACCTTGTAGGCCCACCAATCAGAGAAGGTGGATGCGCCTGCGCCCGCCGCAGCGATTTCGTCCGCCACTTTGTAGCCTTCCAGGACATGCTGGAACGTGCGCACCTTAAAACCAAATTCCTTCGCCACGCGCAACAACATCAAGATTTCATCTTCGCGATAGCAATGCGAATGCACGTAGCGCTTCCCTTCGAGCACTTCGACAAGCGGCTCAAGCCGCAGATCGCGCCGCGGCGGGATCAAATTTTTCTCGCCGGCAGAAGTGCGCTTGTTGTAGAGGTCCCACGAAACCTTGTAATCGCGCGCTTCCGTGAACGCCCCGCGAATCGTTTCCTCGACACCCATCCGCGTCGCGGGATACCGCGCCGTGCCGCGACTGAAATTGGAGCGCTTGGGGTTCTCGCCAAGCGCGAACTTGATGCCCGGCAGCGCACCTTCAAAAGGGAGCTTGGAAGCCGGCTGCCCCCAACGCAACTTGATGACAATAGTTTGGCCGCCAATGGCGTTGGCACTGCCGTGCAGCACGTTGGCCACCGTAACGCCGCCGGCGAGATCGCGATAAATATCCACGTCATCGGGGTTCAGCACGTCGGCAATGTTGACGATGGAAGAGACCGAGATGCTCCCCTCGTTCACGCTTCCGTCCACCGCAATGTGCGAGTGGCAATCGATAATTCCGGGCATCACAAACTGTCCGCCGGCGTCAATTACCTGCGCATCTTTCGGGGCCTTTACCGACGCGCCAACCTCCGCAATTTTCCCATCTTTGATCAAGATCGAGCCACGCTCGATAGTGCCGTGGCTGACCGTAAAGATGGTGGCGTTTTGAATCAAAATGATGGGAGAGGCCTCCGCCGCAACAGCCGGGGACTTGGCGGCGTCGGCCAGAAGCGCCGCGGGCGACGTGAGTAGCGCGGAGCAGACAAGAAGTCTTGCGCAGAGGAATGTTGCCGTTCTCATTGCGCACCCCCGGCAATTGTCGCGCGAACGCCCGGCTTGGTGCCGGTAAAATCGGTCTCAAATCCTTGCACGCTGATCGATCCTTTCATTGTTGTGCCATCGAACGTGCCGGTGAACAGCACGTCAGCCGGCGAACCCTCGATGGGAATATTGATCGTGAAGCTGAACTTATCGACGCTGAGGTACCCGCTGATAATGTTGGCCGTGCCGCGCGTGCTCACGATCGTGCCGGAGAGCGAACCGTCGCCCGCCATCACGATGTCTGCGGTGGCGTCTTCCGCGCCTTCCGGCGTGGTGTACGAGAGCTTCCACTTGCCGGTGAGGTCGCCTTTGGGAGCATCCTTGGGCTTTTCCGGCTCCCGGACAGTGAATCTGCGGCCATCGACAAACACAAATTTAATCTTCGTCTTTTCGTCGAAAATATCGCCATCCGTCACAACCAGGTTGGCGATCTTCCCGTTTTCGATCGAGCCAAGCCTGTCCGCGACGCCAAAAATTTCGGCCGCCGTCAGCGTAAACGCACGAATTGCCGCGTCAGGAGAAAGCCCGGCGTCGATAGATTTTTTCGCCGCCTTCAGCATGTCTTTCGGCGCAGTGATCGCGCCGGAATAGAAAGCAAACTTCACTCCCGCCTTGGCAAGCGCGGCCGGAGAAGAAGGCGCGCGGTCGCGAAAGCGCAGAGTATTGAGCGAAGGCGCCTCGTCGGGGTCGGCGTCTTTGTCAGCTTCAGGCCATTTCAGGTCCACGAGAACCGGGAGTTTCTTCGCGGCGATTTCGTTCGCCACTTCGTAGCTCATTTGGCCGCCATAGAGGACCGCGTTCACGTGCCAACGGTCAGCAAGCTCAAACGCGCGGCGAATCTGCGTCGCATTGTTCGCGGGGATAAGCACCAACGCGTGATCTTCCAGCGCATCGGCCAGAGCCTCGTCTGTCCGGTCATAACGCGGCCGCGCCACGCCACGCGGATTTTTTTCATAGATAGCCTGCGACTTCGTGCTCCAGACCGTATCCAGCCAAACCTGGCGAACGTAAGCGAGCGAGCCCATCAGCGATCCCGGAAAGCTCGAGAAATTGCCAACAGGCTGCAAAGAAACGGGGATCGCAACAGGAGATTTCACCACCATATCGCCATTGCGCTCTCCGCCAAGATTCAGCAAAGCTGCCTGGCCGGGGAAAATTCCTCCCTTAGGAGCCGAAATCACAGCGGTGAATCCGGCGGAGCGCCAGGTCTCGACGCGCTTGTCGCTTAGGCTCGCTTCATCCGCTGCGCTGCGCCATGGCGTGGCGCCCGGCCGATCTTCCGGGCCGTGCGAGACAGGCGGCTGCGGTCGCGCACCGCCTTCGCCGCCCGTGGGCGCGGGAGCCGGGGGAATGCCGACGTCTGTAAAAGAATCGATGAATCCGGGATAAACGATGAGCCCTTTGCCTTCGATCACCCAAGCCTCATCAGGGATGGTGGCATCCTTGCTTACTGCCTTGATGACTCCGCGCGAGATGATCACGGTAGCATTTTCCAGGCGCGGTCCGGAGACGGGAACAACCGTAGCCCCGCGAATAGCGAAGTATTGCGGCTCGCCGCCCTGCGCCGCGGCGCGCCCTGCCCCAAGCATGGCCGCATACCCCAGCGCGGCGACCCCCAGCGCAAACCTCAACCTCTGCAACGAAGAACGCATTCACGACTCCTTAGTTTTGGAAAGCGCGAGGACGCAATCCGACCCCAACCTTCTTGCAAACGCACGAGGCTAGTGGGAAGTTGCCGCAGAGTCAAGGAGATAGGCCATGAAACGTGGCCTGGCAAGCCCTCATTAGCTTTTCGGAAAGTCACAAATCGTATGAAACAAACGAGGGCCGGTATCGTCTCTTATATTGGCATCCCATAGGGCAATGCGTCTTTGATATGGCTATCCCATAGGACGCAAGGTAAGCTGAGGTGACCTTGGGTCTGTGCAAGGAGAAATTATGAGAGCGCTCCGCGCCTGGCTACTCCGTCTGGCGGCGACATTCCACCGAGGTATAAGCGACAAGGAATTTGGCGACGAGCTCGAAGCTCACCTGCAGATGCACGTTGAAGATAGTTTGCGGCGTGGCATGAGTGTGCAAGAAGCACGCCGGGAAGCGCTTATGAAACTGGGTGGAGTGACACAAACGCAGGAAAGCTATCGGGAGCGCCGAGGGCTTCCCGTAGTGGAAACGTTTCTGAACGATCTGCGGTTTGCGGCACGCATGCTGCGAAAGAATCCGGGATTCACGGCCGTCGCAGTGCTGGTAATGGCCCTCGGAATCGGCGCGAACACCGCGATGTTCAGCGTCGTAAATGCCGTGCTGCTGAAGCCGCTCGCATTCAGCGATCCAGATCGCATCGTCACCCTCTCCTCTTTGTGGAAGGTAAGCGCGGGACACGGACCAGTGTCGGCGCCCGACTTTCGCGACTGGCACGACCAAAGCACGGCGTTCGCAAACATGGCCTATTACGAACACTTTGACACCTCGTTAATCGCAGGGTCGTCCGCGGAATACGCCCACGTCGCCATGATTTCGCCAGAATTTTTCCGCGTGTTCCACGTGGAACCAAACCTGGGGCGCGAATTCTCCGCGGAAGAACAAGCGAAAGGGGCAGCCGCTGCGGTGATCATCAGCAATGCCTATTGCGTTGCTCATTTTGGTGGCGACGCAAAGGCGCTTGGCCAACCCCTGCGAATGTTTGGGAAAACGTTGACTGTTGTCGGTGTGGTGCCGGACGGCTTCCGCTTCCCCGATAAAACCGACGTCTGGTTTCCTGCGAACACGATTTTTCCTGACACTGAATCACGCTCCGGACATAACTACCGTGTGGTTGCGCGCCTGAAGCCGGAGGTAAGACTGGAGCAGGCACAAGCGCAAATGACCGCAATTGGCACGCGTCTGGAGCAAAAGTATCCCGACAGCAACAGCGGAAAAAATGTGGCGGTCACGCGCATGCGCGATGAAATGGTCAGCGATGTCCGCCTGACGCTCTGGATCATGCTGGCCGCGGTGGGAGTTGTGTTGCTCATCGCCTGCGCCAATCTGGCGAACATGCTGCTCGCAAAGTCGGTAGCACGGACTAAAGAAATCGCTATTCGCGCTGCACTTGGCGCTGGCCGGGGCCGCATCTTGCGGCAGCTAATCACGGAGAGCTTGCTAATGGGTCTGCTCGCCGGGACTCTTGGCGTGCTGTTGGCGTTTTGGGGAGCGCGCGCGCTGGTAGCACTCGCGCCCGGCGACGTGCCGCGGCTTTCTGAAACGCACATCGATCTGGGCGTGCTCGCATTTGCGCTCGGAATTTCCCTGCTCGCCAGCGTCTTGTTCGGCCTCGCCCCGGCTATGCAGACATTGCGCGTCGATTTGAATAGCTCCCTTATGCAAGGCTCGACTCGTGCTACGGGTGGCGGCATTGCCGATCGCATGCGCGGCGCGTTGGTCGTCGCGGAGATCGCGCTATCCATGATGCTGCTCACCGGAGCCGGCCTGCTTCTCCAAAGTTTCGTGGCATTGCAGAACGTCGCGCTTGGATTCCGCCCCGCGCGCCTGCTGGTAATGGAAGCGAACGTGCCTGCCTCCGGCCTGAAAAGCGCGCGCCGCGCTACGCGTTTCTATGAAGATTTTCTCGCCGAGGCTGCCACGACGCCCGGGGTGTTAAATGTTGGCGCGACAAGGACCACGCCGGGTCAGGTTTCCTCTGCCGGTGGCTATTGGATTGATCACCTGCCGAAAGAACTGAACGTTACCGCCCCGGAGGCGGTCTTTTCTGTTGCCGCGCCCGGCACCTTCGCGACGTTAGGCATCCCTCTGCTGAGAGGCCGCGATTTCAATGAAAGTGACACATATGACGCACCCTTTTCCGCGGTGATCAACCAAAAACTCGCGCGTGATGCGTTTCCTGGCCAGGATCCCATAGGTCACGTGATTTACTGCGGCCTCGATTCGCCAAATCCAATGAAAATAGTCGGGCTTGTAGGGGATGTGCATCAGTATGGTCCGGCACGCCCGCCGTCCGCCGAAATCTACATGGCTTATCAGCAGCACCCGGAGACTGCCGCGGGCATGAGCGTCTTGGTGCGCACCGCTATAGAACCGACTGCTCTGATTGAGACGCTGCGCAGCAAGGTGCACGCGCTTTCGACGGATGTACCCGTGAAGTTCACAACCGTGGAAGCATCACTCAGCGAAACCGTCGCGGCGCCCCGTTTTCGCACGCTACTCCTGGGAATATTCGCAGCTCTGGCGATGTGCCTGGCAATGGCCGGGGTTTACGGCGTAATGTCCTACGTGGTCGGCCAGCGGGCGAACGAAATCGGCTTGCGTATGGCGCTCGGCGCGAGTCCCCGCGATGTGCTTCGCCTCATCTTAAGCCAGGCTCTTGCTCTTACATTTGTGGGCATCGCGATTGGCCTTGTCTCCACCGCGGCAATGACACAGCTTCTCGCCAGCATGCTCTTCGGCGTGAAGGCCACTGATCCACTTACTTATTTTGCAGTGGCGGCATTTCTCGGCGTCGTCGCTATTGCCGCCAGCTACATTCCGGCGCGTCGAGCGATGCGCGTGGATCCCATCGTGGCCCTACGTTACGAATAGCGAGTGCTGCTACGAATAACGACACTGCTTCTCGCGCAGTCAACGATTCTGCGATTACTTTACGTCTTTCTGTTGGATGGAAATGAGCTCGACCTCGAAGATCAGTGTCGCGTTCGGGCCGATCTGACCGCCGGCGCCACGCTCGGCGTAAGCCAATTCCGCGGGAACGAAAAGTTGCCACTTCGATCCCACCGGCATCAGCTGCAGGGCTTCCGTCCAGCCTTTAATCACCCCGGTAACCGGAAATGTAGCCGGTTGCCCACGCTTGTACGAGCTGTCAAACTCCGTGCCGTCCAGGAGCGTGCCGCGATAATTGCAGACGACCTGGTCCGTGGCGGCCGGTTTGGGTCCAGTGCCTTCTTGCAGAACTTTGTATTGCAAGCCGCTGGGCAGCGTCACCACGCCCTCTTTCGCCTTGTTGGCTTCGAGAAAAGCAAGCCCCTGCTTCTTGTTTGCCTCTCCCAATTGCTGTGCCGCATCCTGCTGTTTCTTGCGCAAGTCGCTTTGGAGTTGCGTGAGAATCGCGCGCGCTTCGTCTTCCGTTAGCAGTGTTTTCCCGTTCGAAAGAGCGTCCCTCACCCCGCGTGCGAGGATCGCCGGATCGATATCGATTGATTGCTTACGGAATCCGGTACCAAAGTTCATGCCCATCGCATAGCTGACTTTGTCTTTTTGCGTCTTCAAAGTGAGCGGCAGGCTCTTCGTTGCCGGTGTTCGTGGCTTTGCGGCTGTACCTTGCTGAGGTTTTGCTGGTGCAGCCGGTTGTGTCTTGGTGGGCGGCGGCGTCTGCTGCTGCGCAATGCTCTCGGGAAGCACGCTTGCCGCAGCGAATAGAAGTAATGTGATGCGCAATGAATTTTTCATCCAAGCATTGTGGCACGGCTACAAAGCTTGGCAAAATTCCAGAACGCGAAATCTCAGGGCTTTTTCTTTTTGAACAGTCCGCCAATCGCGTCGACTGGATTATTTGGATTCTGCTGCTGTTGAGGCGCGGCCTTGGTCTGCGAACCGCCCCCGCCGAAACAGCCCAATTGAGACTTCAGCATGCTCGCTGCAACCCCTCCCACGTCGGGGACAAACTTTGGATCTTTCGTCGTTCCTTTGATTTGGAACGGTATTGTCGGGCCACTGCCGCCGCTCGCATTCTTGCAATTTCCCATGACGTTTCCTGCGGCACCACCGACGCCCGCTGCACCAGTAACTTTTCCGAGCAAACCTCCTACGGCATTCGAAGCTGCTCCCGTCGCCGCGCCCCCCACAGCCCCAGCCGCCGCCCCGCCAACCCCGCTTTTCAGCGTCGCTGCCATTTTGAAATCCAGATTGTTTTTCGCGTCGATCGCCCCGTTGCCCACCAGCGTTCCCAGCGCGGGCAGCAAAGCCTGAAAGTGCTGCACTTCGATTCCGGTCGGTGCGACGCGGAGATCACTCGTCATCTTCTCAATATCCAGGTCCTTGCCCGTATTTAACCCAACGAGGGAGCCCAACCCGGACATTTTTGAGCCCAGGTCAAATCCCACAAGCTTCGCGTTGAACATCCCCACCGTTCCAGAGGTAACCAGCTTGTTGGTCGGGCCGCTGAGCTCCAGATTCATATTGAGTGTGCCTGCCTGCAGCGACGCACCATTTGGCATGTTAATTCCCACGGCCGGAAGGAACGCCTCCAAATCTTTCGCCGGCATGTTTTGCCCTTCCGCTTTGACGTGAAGAACCACGGCATCCGAATCGGCGGGCACTTCATAAGTGCCGCTGAGATGCGCGACGTCATTGCCGATTTTAAGTGTCGAGGGCTCGAGCACGCCGCGGTTCTTGCGCAGGTCGTATTTCGTATTGAAATCCACAACAACCGGAACGGTCGCAGGCGAACCACCGGACACAAGCAGCGCCTTGGTCAACTTAGCGCTCCCGCTGACAACCGCTTCGCCATTTTGCGAAGCAATGGTGGCATCCAAGTCCAGCAATCCGCCCAGTCCCGCCGAGGGATCAAGGAACCCGGTGCTGGCCAGATTCAAATTATTGACCGTCAGCTTGGCATTCACTGGGGTCAGCGCGGTGTTCTCCTGGTCGAGCGGTCCCGCAGTGCCGTCAAGTTTCAGAGTGCCTCCACCGGGAAGAGTCGCCGAAAGCGTCACAGGAAACTTGGTGGTGAGCGAAACGTTCGAAGCCGTCAGGTCCACTTTGTCGTACGTGCTGCGCTTTTGCGAATTCGTCGAGCCGACAACCGCGCGCCCGTTCCGCAACTCCAGTTTCTGCACCGAAAACTCATTTGCATTTGATGACGGCTTTTCCCCCGGCTGCGGTGGCGTCTGTTGCGCTGGAGGAGTCCCCCCCTGCTTCGCCTGCGACTTTGCAGCCGACGCGCCGAAGGACGAGTAGTTCCACACCCCGCCGGGATTGCGCAGCAGCGTAACTTCCGGACTATCGATAACAATGTTCGTAATGTTCAGGTCTTTGTGCAAAATCAGGGGCACGAGCTCAACGCCCACCTTGATGGACTTCGCCGTAAGAAAGGGCGAGTTACTGAACTTCGGATCATCAGCAATGGACAAATTGTCCGCGGCCAGCGAGCCGGTGAACAGTGACAGGCTCAGATTACCCACCTCGACTTTGCGACCCAGCGCCGCGGACGCCTTTTCTTCAATGGTTGGGCGGAACTGATTGACAGGAATAAGGAACGGCGCGACCAGCACTAGCACCACGAGAACAACAATGACAACCAGTAAGACGCGAAGACTACGGCGCATGAGCAACCTCCGAATTGGCAGGGACGGGAACGGGAACGCGAACGCGTCGCGGCGAGGGGGATAGTAGCATAGGCATATCCAATAACGCCTACAGGGGAAACCCGACGGAAGGCGCGTTGGACCCGCATGCCGCTGACAGGCCCAAAGCCTCAGTGCCTCTACACAGATTACCGTAGAGAATTCGTTTGAAGCCTACCCAACAAAAAGGTAACGTAGGCGCCACCTCATTCTCGCATTTGGTCGGATTCAAGCCGGCAAATAAAAAGGAATGGCAACATGGAGCCAACCACCCGGGCCCCGAGTCAATGGCTATTCCTCGTACTTACTGCGCTGTTCCTTTCAATGGCGAGCGGCCGCGCCTGCGCAGCTCAGCAGGGGATCGTCGCCAATCTCCCCGATGCTCCCACGCCAAAGGAACCGCTGGATGAACCCCAGCAGAAGGCCATCGCCAGCCGCCCCAAGACGACCTACGATATCTTGAGCCGAAGGTCATTTTTCTTCCCCGACCTTGCCTACACAACTACGCCGTTGAGCAGCGGGCAAAAGTTTTTGCTGGCTGCGGACGAAAGCGCCGCCCCCTCCGCCCTCATAGTAGCGGCCATGAGCGCCGGCATCACCCAAGCCCGCAATTCCTGGCCCGGCTACGGCCAGGGCTGGAACGCCTACGGCAAACGCTACGGCGCCACGCTCGCGCTCAACGCCTCGACCGATATGTTTGGAACGTTCCTGCTGCCTTCCGTGCTTCACCATGACCCGCGCTACTTCGTCCTCGCGCATGGCACCTTCTCCCAGAAAATCGGCCACGCCCTCAAGAGTGTGCTAGGAACCCACACGGATTCCGGGGCACGCGCGCCAAATATCTCCGGCGTACTCGGCCCCCTCGGCGCCGAAGGTCTCGCAAACACATATCTCCCCGACGCGGAGCGCAGCGCAGGCCAAACCTTTGAGCGTTTTGGAATTCAGATGGCGGTAATAGCCGCCGGCAACGTAGCCAAGGAATTTTGGCCCGCGATTTTCAAGACGCTGCGAATCGGCAAGGTCGTGCCCGGCGCAACCCCGGACGCTCGTTCCGATTCTCTCAGGCAGTAACCATTCCTAGCTACCGCCGCGGCTCGTCAGGCGGATGCCTCTAAACTCCCGGCCGCCGCGGACCTCGCTTCCATCGGTGGAGGGGACGCCACGGCAGGAAGCTGCGCCGTCACAATCGTCCCTTTGCCTTCGCCATCCGAGCGAATATCCAGGGACCCTCCAAGCTGTCGCAAGCGCTCCCGCATTCCCCGGATGCCCACGCCTGGCGTCCCCGTTGGCGATGAAATAATTTCCGACCGCTTCTGCAGAGGAATGCCTTTCCCCTTGTCTTCCACCTCAACGTGCACCTGCCCGTCACTATGCGCAATAACTATTCGGGCCACGGCACTTCCCGAATGCCGGTGGATGTTGGTCAGGCACTCTTGCACTACGCGAAATATTGCCGTTTCCAGATCGCGCGACAACCGCCCAAAATCCCTAGGAATCTGCAGGTCGATATCGATCTTGCTGCGTTCAGCAAAACCTCGTACATACCAGGTGAGCGCCGAGGAAAGACCAGCCTCGTCAAGCAGAGGCGGATGCAGCAGGTAAGAAATCGTCCGGATGTCCGCGCTCATGTCGTTGACCAGCGCCGTGCTGTCCGTAATGACGCTAGCGGTCTTCGCCAGTTTCTCGATATCCGCTCCTACGGCCGCAAGGTTCATCGACAATGCCGCAAGCGTCTGTCCCACGCTGTCGTGAAGCTCGCGTGCGATCCGGCGGCGCTCCTCATCCTGCAAGTGCAGCAGACGTGCAGACAGCTCGCCTAAATTGTGGTTGGCGTCGTTCAGTTCCGTGGTGCGCTGCTGCACCTTCTCTTCCAAGTCGCTCTGCGATTGGTGCAGAGCCACGCTGTCGCGCCGCACAAAATCACCAATGGCGACGATCGCTGCCGCGCCCAACGCAAATGCGATCATGCCGACGCTTTGCGGGGTATCGGGAAGACTAAGTGAGTACTTCGGGGACATAACTAGATAGCGCGTCCCTACAATTCCCAGGAGGGTCACCAGAGCGGAAGGTCCTACGCCGCAGCACCACGCGGCAAATGCCACCGCAGGGTACAGGGTTACATAAGGCAAATAATCGCCAGGCAGCGGGTTCAGTGCCCACCGAACCGCGAGCGCCGCAATTACTGCGCACAGAGCAATGCTGTAGCGTGCTGCGGCATTGCTGGAAATGCGGGCCGAAGTAGCAGCCAGCCTGCCCATGATCGCGCCTTTGTAAATACAGAGGTCCGCCGGGGGGGACGCAAAAGATGTTAGTGCGTCCAGTGCAGCCAGTCAAGCACGGTGACTTCAGTATGTCAAACCTCTTCTAAAATGTCCCCTGGGTTACCTCGATAAAAATGTCCCCTTGGTTGAGATCGAAAGATGGTTCCGGGAGGGGTGCTGAAGTGCAGCCCGGCGCGGCGCGCGGCCACCGCTTTCGCCAGCAGACGCCGCCGCAGGCGTTTGATGTTAGTGCCCGCATGGCGCTTGCAAGGGCTCTCCGGACCCGGGCGGTAGCGCCGTTGCCAGCAGCGCACGTGCACGGTCGCCCCCGGCTCGGCCTCTGAGACGCGCGACGGTGGGCCGGACAGTTCTGTAAAGGCCATGGGTTCTCCGCAGTAGCGTACCTCGATGGCTCCCTGTTCGCTTTCCAAGAGCACCGCCTTGACGCGGGCGATCGCCGTTGGCGGCGTGTCGGCTGTAGCTGGAAGTAGCG
>Ga0073928_10005418_pt1 | contig 17925 bp, 16 predicted proteins | sample PaiPotPPA55metaG_FD_76969 | JGI IMG/M metagenome (GOLD analysis project Ga0073928, IMG submission 76969) | Iron sulfur acid spring bacterial and archeal communities from Banff, Canada, to study Microbial Dark Matter (Phase II) - Paint Pots PPA... ... | reverse complement strand
GTATGCCTCCCCAACTGCCTCCCAGAACGCCACAAAATCGATGACGGCTATCGCACTCACACCATAGAAGTGCTGCCAGAGCATCCTGACCGCGCCTACGTTGGCTACATCGACGGTGGCCAGGTGATCCTGGATATTTCCGGGCTGGATGATGTGCGCGGCGGACGCGCAACAAACTTCACGCCTAAGCTGGTGAGCCGCCTCAAATTTTCGCCGCCCTACCCCGCGTGGACTCACACCGTCCAGCCATTATTCGATCGCGGCCTGGCGCTCGTCTCGGATGAATCCGTCCAGGACGCTTGCGCCGACGCGCCCAAGATCGTCTGGCTGGTAGACATTCGCGCCGAAACCAATCCCGTAATTATCGGCACCGCTCCATTCGCCCCCAACGCCGGCGAATTGTGCAAGCGCGGCGGCCGCTACGGTTCGCACAATCTAAGTCCAAACTTCCCTAGCCCCACCTCTGCAAAGTGGAAGAACACCACCGTGGCAACTTTCTTCAACGGTGGAGTCCGCATCTTCCGTCTGGCAGATGTCCCCGGAGTGGCAAACGCCCCTCCTCGTATCGAAGAAGTGGGCTACTTCATTCCACCCGCGCCACCCAACAACCCCACCCACGCGATCTCCATCAATCACGCCATCGTCGATGAGCACAACCTGATCTACGCCGTCGATCGCGAATCCGGAGGCCTCTACATCCTCAAGTACACCGGCAGCGAACCGCTAGACTGAAGCTTGTTGGTCTTTTCCAAACTCTAAAAATAAAACGAATCGTTTCACGCTGGCTACCGGGCACTCTATTCACCCTAGCGAGCCACCGGCAAGGGGCTAACTTCAACTAGCGCGAACATAGAATCCGGTTTATCTTTCGTCTCCTCAATTTGTTCAATGGTGATCGACAGGATCTTTCCGCCATTCTCAAATAACTCCAGTTTCTGCGGGATTTGTTTTCCGTTCCATAACGCAAAATCGCGGTAGATCATGGTCTGTGGCTGCAGGTAAGCCCCGCGCAGCAGTCCTGCGGAATCAAACCAATAGGCAGCGCCGCTAATGGGCTGATTTTTCTTGTCGACGGCCCCTCTCGCAATTCTCACAGTATCTAGGCCGTCAAACGAGACTGCCGACTGCCCCCAATCGCCCTCAATAAATGATCCATCAGTTCTTGGAAAATGATCGGTCATGTTATCAAACACAAAGTCGATCAACTTCGGCGTAGGCTCAGCTCCGAAAGATTTCTCATATAGATTGTCCCCGCTTTGAGTCCGTACCACGTTCACAATTCCCAATTGTACTTGGCGCCGCCATCTTGTCGGCGATATCCAGGTCTCGTCATAAACTGCCGTCAATCCTTCGCGCGCTTTCACGCTGGCCGTTAAATGAAAGGGTGCAGCTCCTTCTGTTCGCGGGTCGCTTAACTTGCGAGACTTCTCAATACGGCTAAAAAACGATTCCGCCGGCAAGCTTTTTGCATTCGTTCCCAGAAGCTCCACCTTGGCCTCGTAAGGTATGGCCAGGTACGTATTGACTTGTACGGCGTTGCCGTCTTGCAAGTAAGGCTTGAATTTCCAATTGCGGAATTGTTCTAGCGCGCTATCTTGCAGGGCAACGTTGCTGGTAATTACGCTGCTCACCTCCTGGACATTGCCTTCGCGATCGATTTTCAAATTTACGGCCATAATGCCACTTGAAGGGAAATTGTGAATCACTGGCCACTTGAGAGGCGCGGTGCGTTCCTTGTCTACTTGCAGCACATTCTCCGGTACGGAAACAAATCGTAAACGTGCGTCGAATCCGCTATCAGTCGCGACGGCAAAGAGCGTATCGCTCGTGTTCAGCGCTTCCAGTTGCTCTACTTTTCCTTCCACCTCCGTCCCACCCCGCGGCCACACGGTTATGGAACGAGCAATGCTCTTATCTCGGAATTGCTGATAATCGCCAAAGCTGACGCCAACGTTCCGGGCGAACAGATCTTTGACCGTGCCATCCAAATTGAAGCACAATGTGTTACTTATTGCGGCTTTCTGACCTTCCTTAGGGTATTCGCTCTGCCATTTCGCACAGCCGTTTCCGGAAAAATCGACGTCTTCGTTTTCCAGTTCCTGTACCGGCACCGGATCAACAGACTCTTGGATCAATTCGTGAAGCCACCACGGCAAATAAGCAGCGCTGTTGGACTCGTAGTAGTGTTCCCCGTTCTGAATCGCTGTTTGTGAAAAGGCCGGGGATTTGACTTCCCGCCGCCATTTGTCCACCGCGTTCCACCACACCTCGATCTCCGCGCTGTACTGAGGATTTTTCGAAATCTTTTCCGCCGCATGGATCTTCAGGTGAAACGGTTGCGAGCCTGGTGTCGTAAGACTCATTTTGTTTGACGCCTTCGCGAGGGACTCGGGAAACTCATCGGCCCGGGCGGAAATCTTAGATGACGTAACAGTAACAATCAGCAGTAAAAGAGGAATGAGCGGTCTCATAACTACGAGAATCTAAACAAGGTAGGAGACCAAGGCAAGCAGTTAGATGTTTATCTAAGCGTGTTAGTACTGAAGGAAAACCACTGCCAAACTGGTGCCCGTAGATGAAGTACACCGGCAGCGACCCGCTAGACTGAACCGGCGGTACAATCAGTCGCCCTGTCCGAGTAGGAGCCTAGGGTTCTGTGAGTTGTCCTTTGAGGAGCCCTTCAAGATATTCTGCCATCTCAGAAACATCTAGATTTCCTTCGTCCCAGGCAGCATCCGCTGCTTCGAGGGCACCATAATATGGCCCACGATTTTCACGAATTCGTTCCGGCACGATTTTCTTTCCTGGAAGCAATCTGCCTTGTTTCATACAGAGCAGATAATAACAAGCGGCCCTGGCGGTCCTGCCGTTTCCCTCTACGAAAGGATGAATCCAATTCAATCTCCACAAAGCGTAGGCCGGAACATAAGTTGGATGGTCAACGATCGTCCAATTCTCGTGGATAAGAGAAAAGAATCGATCCATGAGATTCGGGACATCTTTGAAGTGCGGAGGAATGTGATTGCCAACTAGAATAGGCTCCTCTCGGTATCGACCCCCAAATTGGGCGATGTTCGCTACGGCGGCATAGTTTAAAGCCCATAACGTATATTTATCGAAGGCTTCGATCCCTTTTTCCAATCCGATCTCAACGCAGTTCGACAACAGATCGTACTGCCGCAGCAAATTTTGTTCCTGGATTTTGGTATAAAGTGCGGGATTATCTTTTTCGCGGACAGACATTGTAGAAGAGACCGCTGGACGGGGTAACGGGCTCTGTCACATTATTCGGGAATCAAGCGTATGTGCACAGACGCTTGCCGCACACTATCTTTTGTGATGCTTGTAGCGCTGGCCGGCGCGTTTCCAAATGCAAAACTAATTCTTTGTTCGCGCAGCTCATCCTCAGTAACCTTAATATTCCGCGAGGATTCCAATAGTTTTGCAAGTTCAGGATCAGTCTTTATCTCACCAAAAAAATGCTTCCGGTCAGCCATGTGCGTTCACGCCTTCTCTTTTTGTTCGACACCACCCTTCATCATACTGTTTAATCGAGAACCATTAACACTTATTTTTCCAGAGGACCGGGTAGGAGGCTATACGCCCCAGCCGTAGCGTTCGGCATGTTCCAGCGAGCGCAGCATTTCTTCGCGCAGCAATTCCGTGAAGACCGAGCCGCCGATGGCGCGTTGACCGGGTTCCGCGATGTCTGGCGTGCGGTAGCCGCCGCCCAGTACGCGTAGCAGTGATTGCTCCACCCACTCGGCTTCCAGCGAAAGGCCAAAGGCGTCGCGAAGCATCATCGTTGCGCTCAGGATCGAGCCAATAGGATTGGCGGCGTCCTTGCCAACCAACTGCGGCGCCGAACCATGGATAGGCTCGAACAATGGCGCGGCGGATCCAAAGCTGGCGGAAGGCACCAGGCCGATCGAGCCCACCAGTGCCGCGGCGGCGTCACTCAGAATGTCGCCAAACATGTTGGAGCTCAGGATCACATCGAATTGCGCGGGCTTCAGCGTCAACTGCATCGCAGCGTTGTCTACGTACATATGTTCGAGTTTTACGTAGCGATACACCGTGCTCATGGCCGTAACCGTACGGCGCCACAGTTGCGAGCTGCTCAGCACATTGGCTTTGTCCACCGAGCACAATCGCCGCGAGCGGCTCTCCGCGCGCGAAAACGCGAACGTGGCGATGCGCTCGATTTCCCGCGTGGAATAAGACTCCGTATCCCACGCGCGCTCCTCGCCTTTTTCCGTCGCGCTGCCGCGTTCGCCAAAGTACATGCCTCCGGCCAACTCGCGCACAATTTCAATATCCAGATCGCCGAGGCGCTCAGGCTTCAAGGGCGAAATTCCGCGCAGCGGCTCCAAAACTTTGACGGGCCGCACGTTGACGTACAAGCCCATTCCTTTGCGCAATTCCAGCAGCCCGCTCTCAGGCCTCTTCCCTACCGGGAGTGAATCCCATTTCGCTCCGCCCACCGCGCCCAGAAAAACTGCATCCGCTTTGCGGCAAGCATCCAGCGTTTCTGCAGGCAGTGGCGTACCGGTAGCGTCAATCGCCGCGCCACCGATGGGAAATTCGTGCATCTCGAATTGGTGCGAGAATTCGTGCGCGCATTCGCGCAACACGGCAGCAGCGGCCCGCGTTACTTCCGGACCGATGCCGTCACCCGGTAACAATACGATGGTCTTCTTCATCGAAAATTCCGGTCCCGCTGCTTTCTCGTGTGGTGCCAGGCGAAGTGCCAATGTCGATATCCTTCAGAATGCGCTGGATGCTTCCGCGGCCACTGCCGCGGGACGTCGCCGCAAAACTTCATGTGCAATAGCCACTAAGTCGCGCGGCCGCACGTTTTTCGATTTGTCCGCAAGCGCATTCACGCGCTGATAAACTTCCGCAAGTTCCGCGTCGCTTGGCTCATATCCTAAATCGCGCAAGCTCATGCGCAAAGCGTTTCGTCCGGAATGCTTCCCAAGCACCATCAGACGCGAAGGCACGCCCACCGTTTCCGGGGAAATAATTTCGTACGTCAGCGGATTTTTGATGATGCCATCCTGATGAATGCCCGCTTCATGCGCGAAGGCGTTCGCGCCCACAACTGCCTTGTTAGGCGCCACCAGCGCACCGGTAATTTCCGTTAGCATGCGGCTCGACGGAAATAAATGTTCCAGACGAATATTGGTCGTCACGCCAAAACTTTCTTTGCGTACCGCGAGAGCCACCGCGATTTCTTCCAGCGCCGCATTTCCCGCGCGCTCGCCGATGCCATTGATGGTGCACTCGATTTGGCGCACTCCGGCGCGCACCGCGGCCAGCGAATTCGCCACCGCCATTCCCAAATCATCGTGGCAATGCGCGCTCAGCGTAATCCCTTCTACATCGCCAAGGGATGCACGGACCTTGCGAAACATCTCGCCATATTCTTCCGGCACTGCGTATCCCACGGTGTCGGGCAAGTTCAAAACGGTCGCGCCGGCCTCCACCGCCACGCGGAAAACCTCGCACAAGAAGTCGATGTCCGTGCGCCCGGCATCTTCCGCAGAGAATTCCACCTCTCCAACGCTATTCCGCCCCAGCTTGACCATCGCGCCGATGGCCTCAAGCGCCTGTTCGCGCGTCATGTGCAGCTTCACGCGCAGGTGCAAATCGGAAGTAGCCAGAAAAATATGCAGCCGGGGAGCCGCCGCGGGTTCCAGCGCCTCGATCGCGGCATTCACGTCGTCTTTGCGCGCGCGCGCCAGCGCCGCAATCGGTACGGTGCGAACTTCCTGCGCCACTTTGCGCACTGCCTCCAGGTCGCCGCGAGAGGAGATGGGAAAGCCAGCCTCAATCACGTCCACGCCCAACGTCGCAAGCTGGTGCGCCATGCGGATTTTCTCCGCCGTATTCATGGAGAAGCCCGGCGACTGCTCACCGTCGCGCAACGTGGTGTCGAATATGCGCACTACGTCCATAGACAATCCATGCACAAGTAACGCATCTGCCCAGCCGCTAGTCAAATTTATCTTTATTCTGCTTTTGATAATCAGGGCTTATACTGCTTTTCGGGGTTTTCACGTGGATCTGGGCGAACTGCAGGTTTTCCTCACCGTGGCTAAAGAAGGCAGCTTCTCGCGTGCCGCCGAGCGGCTTTACCGTACGCAGCCGGCAGTCAGCCTGGCCATCCGCAAACTCGAAGACGGCCTCGGCCAGCCCTTATTCGTGCGTGGCTCCCGTCCGGTGCGCATGACTGACGCCGGCACCCTACTAAAGGACTCCGCCGAGCGGCTCATCAACCTGCGCGACGAAGTCAAAAAAGGTCTCACCGAGCTCGAAGGCCTGGAGCGCGGTGAACTTTCCCTCGGCGTCAACGAAAGCTCCATCCACGCCCTGCTGCCGGCCCTGGCCATCTTTCGCGAAAAGCATCCTGGCGTGCAGGTCCGCGTGCACCGCATGTTTTCCCGCGACATTCCTCATGAAGTCCTCAACTATCGCCTGGACCTTGGCGCGGTCTCCTACGTTCCGCGCGACCCGCAATTGCAAGCCACCGAAATTCTGAAGGACGAGCTGAGCCTCGTCGTTCCTCCCAAGCATCCGCTGGCCCGTAAGCGCGAAGTCGACATCGCCGATCTGGGCCGCGAAGTGTTCATCGCCCACATCGTCGAATCGCCCTTTCGCCGCCGCGTCATTGAACTTTTCGCGCGCAATCATACTGAACTCAACATGCCCATCGAGATGCCCACCATCGAAAGCATAAAGCGCTTCGTGCAAATGGGCATGGGCGTAGCTATAGTGCCGCGCATGTGCGTGCAATGGGAAATTGAACACGGCTGGATGAAAGAAGTAAAAGTGAAGCAGCTCAACATCCCACGCCACGTCTACCTGGTAGGCCGCCGCGGCGCACGCCTCCCCCACGCCGCCGCCGAGCTAATGCGCATCCTCCGCGACGGCCACCACCCCGATCAGTAGCCCGTTTTCTCCTCGGCAAGACGCGGAGCGCCTAGAATGCAACTAGGGGGCGTTTGCCCGGGCGTTTTAGGCATGTCACTTTCATAAATCAAATTACGTTCGTAATGGTGTCGAATTTGCCTAAATCACAGATCCAAGATCAATCGGATGCGCTCAGAATGTGAAGGCAAGCACCAATAGTACTGAACCCTTGTCGCGGGTCTCAAAGCGTAGGGGTAGGGACTTCCCGTCTTTACCAACAGGAGCGGACTGATTAGGTACAAACTCATCTCCAAGTGTCTTAGCGACCGGAATGGAAGCATAGCCAAATCCAAGACCGAACCCCTTCCTCCCGCTCGGGTCCGATCCTACTTTCCAATCGATCATGTCCCCCGCTCCAACCGAAGAAATGATTTGGTTATTACCGCCCGGCTGGACGGCAACGAACGGACCGAAACCAGTCAAGCCTTGCTTCCACTTCACGGGGAGGTAATGCATCTCAAGCATGAAACCGGGGCTTGTATTGGCACGGGCATTTACACGAACTATCCCGTTTGCGTCAATCGTAGCGTCATTAATAATCGGCGGATTGAGGATATTCCATTGTAGTGAAAGTGCCACTCCGAACCCTAGGTTCTGCAGCGTACTTGTTGCTGCGGCACCTGTGGCTGGCAATGTCTGCGCGTCTGACGCAACCGTGAAACTCCAGACGGGACTAGGTGTTTGGCCGTTGGCATTGTGTGCGGTTACCGACCAATAGTACGTTTGCCCTGCGACCAGAGTTATTTTTGGCTTATATGAAAGGGTACTTTGGCCAGGTGACGCCTGAGGAGGAGGATTTACCGTTCCGAAATTGACATCATAGGAGGACGAGTTAGCGCCTCCTGTCCAAGACAGGGTAGTTCCAATCGCAACACCCGGTGCATGATCCTCAGGTTGCGGAGATGTTGGGACACCTGGCACCTGTGCAAGGAGCGCACTCGGTAGACCAACGAGCAATACCAATATCCATCTAGACCAGCGGAGCATATAGGACCTCCTAGGATTAGAGTTGGAGTAGCAATAACTTTATTAATGAATTCCCCATAAGAGCTTATCAATATCTTAAAGCCCTTCTAGTTACATAAGGGTTAACATACATAAATCAAATTTGGCACTATTATTTTCAAAAAAGCTCTTAGCGGCAGATTCCTCCGGACTACTTAATGCCAAATCTAGGATGTCCCTCGCTCGCCGCCTAACAGGATCTAAGTTATGCTTGTCGCTCTGCCCGCGCGATTATGACCAGCGGCCTAGCCATTCTGACTATCGGGTTCTTGCTTGGCATGCGCCACGCAACCGATCCCGATCATGTCATCGCAGTGTCCACCATCGTCAGCCGCGAGCGCTCCATTTTGAAGGCCGCGCTCATCGGCATTCTCTGGGGCTGCGGCCACACCATCACCATCGTTGCTGTCGGCGCAGCCATAATCCTCTTTGGAATGGCGATTCCGCCTCGCGTAGGCCTGACCATGGAATTTTCCGTGGGCTTGATGCTGATCTTGCTTGGTGTTTTGAACCTTACCGGCGCCATGCACTGGCTTACACAGAAATTTTCGCCGTCACATCCCAAAGTGACTGGCGACCACGCGCATCTTCACGAACACAATTCGCACCTGCATCTACATTGGCATTCGCACGGCCCTGCCGGCGAGCATCACGCCGAAAGCGTGGCGCCGCCTGCGCGACTTCGTGCCCCGTTCGCGCGGCTTGGCGTGTTCCATACTCTGCGCCCGTTGTTTGTCGGCATCGTCCACGGACTGGCAGGCTCCGCCGCCGTAGCATTGCTGGTGCTGAGCACCATTCGCGACCCCCGATGGGCCGTCCTCTATTTGTTGGTTTTTGGTATCGGAACGATAGCGGGCATGATGCTCATCACCGCCGCCATCGCGCTGCCTTTTTCCTTCGCGGGATACAAATTCGCGTGGCTCAATCGAGGACTAATCACCGCTTCCGGCTTGGTCAGTCTGGCTTTCGGCCTATTCATCTGTTATCACATCGGCCTGGTCGACGGCTTATTCACCAGCCATCCCACATGGACGCCCAGCTAGCTCTACTCGCGCGCGCTGACCGCGGCCTCAACGCTAGGATATGCGGGAATCAGTTTCAGAATCCCCACCACTTGCAACACTGCCATCGCTTGCTTCGTCAAATTCGCCAGCGCCAATGTTTTCCCAGCGTGCTTGCGCGTGACAAACAACGAAACCAGCGCGCCGACTCCCGATGAATCCAGGAACGCAACGCGGCTCATATCCAGGACCAGATGCTGTGCCGGTTCTTTCCGCATGGTCTGAAGAAAAGAGTTCACCGTCTCCAGGCTCAACTTTCCGTCCAGCCGCGTGACCACATTCCCATTTCCACTATCTCGCCCTTGTTGCAACTCAAGTTTTGCGCTGTCCATAAGTTTTTTATTATGCCTTTGACATAGAAACACCTTGCCGAGTCGAAGCCGTGCCCTTAACTAGATTTTCTCAAGAGAGAGTTCTGTATGTTTCTAAGATAGCATCGGCCAATCGGCCTTTCTCGGCAAGATTCTCTAGGCGTCTATATAAGTCGGTTCGGTGGTCCTTATTTTTCTTTCCCAGACCGACCACCGAAACGGCTCTAATATCCTCAAATACCCTGTAGACGACACGGTAGTCGCCGTAGTGAAAACTCCGATAGTGCGCAAGAATACCCGACAATTCCTCTGAACAATTGAAGGGATTGATATGTACCTTTTTCTCAAACTCTTTCTTGAGCGCGTTGCGAACGTTCTTGGGGAGTTTTTTTACATCTTTCAGAGCATCGTCCGTAAATACAGAGCGGTACAAATCACTCCTCCCCAAACGCCTCCTCAAAAGAGTGCAGCTTTCCGAGTCGGGTCTTTTGCTCCAAACTTTCGGAAACGCCCAAAATTTGCTTAAAAAGCTTCTGGTCGCTGATAATTTCCAACGTTTCGATTACCGCTCCTAGTTGCTTCACAATTTCGTCAAAGTACCTTTTGTCTAGCAAAAGCTTTTCGTCTTCTTCGTGATTGGCCGAAATCACAACCACTTGATTGCCGCGGGCCATTCGCAGCGTGGCGCTTTGTTTTTGACGAAGCTCCGATCTGTTTACTGTTTTCCGCTCCGGCCGAGTTAGTGCCTTTACACTCATAGAGTCAGTCCTGTGTACAGATTGGACGTATGTTCTGTACATAGTGTACGAATTCCGCAACAGCCATGTCAATGGCCCAGAAATACAGGTGAATCCTCTTAGTTGCCCACCGCTCCATGGTCCGCAGCTTTTCCACAGTGCCTTGTACTATTAGTAATATACCATTGACGTAATAATAAATTGTGCGTATCGTGTCCTCTCCACGCGTCTCCGGTTTGCGACTAGAAAGCACAAATGTCTACCCAGCTTCTCCGCTCGCACACCACTCGTGGTCTGTCTCCGTGCGCCTCCCCGAGTTCGATCGCTGGCCGCATCTGTTTCTCCCTCGCCGTGCTGCTCATCCTGGCGAGTTCCGCCAACGCTCAACTTCAACAGCCCTTCGTCTACACCACCGGCGGAGCCATCGCCACGCGCAACGACGCAACTGGTGTGCTTGCGGCAACATCTGCGTCCCCACTTGCCGTGCTTGGCTCTCCCGCGGCCCTCGATGCCAAAGGCCGCTTCCTTTTCGCCGCCGGCAATAACAGCATTCACATGTACCAGGTGGATTCTGTCACCGGTTCCTACATCGAAGTCCCGGGCTCGCCTTTCGCTTCCCCGAACACCAACAGTCCAACCTTGATTGCCACCGAGCCGACCGGCGCATTCCTCGCGGTCGTCAATTCCATCGGACTAAACCCCGGTGAAAGCAGCGTAGAGTCTTTTCAGATCAACGCTGCCGCCGGAGCTCTTGTCCCCGTCTCCGGCTCCTTTCTCGAATTGGTCTCCACGCCCATAGGCGCTGCCGCGAATCCCGCTAAAGGCACGTTTTACGTATATCTAGGACCAAATCCCTTATCGCCCAATCCTGATTACCGACAGGACGGCGAGTTGCTCACCTACACCATCGATCCGCTCACCGGCCTTCTCGGTAATCAAACCGGCTCGGCGGGATCGACAAACACTGGCCGCTCGTTCGGCGCAGACCCTCTGGGGCGTTTTGTGGTCACTGGTCAGGGCCAATTTGTAGGAACCCTGCAGGTCACCTCCGCCACCGGCGTGCAGGGACTGATAAGCCTGGGCACAACAGTTTTTCCCGCCGAAATTTTTGTCGGCCCGGGCCAACGCTTCATTTACGCTACTGTCATCGCCGGCCCAATGATTGTCGTTCACATTTACATCGTCGACCCCATCACGTGGTCGCTTACCGAGGCGCCCAGTTCACCTCTTCCCGGCTTCACTTCCGTTGCCACCTTTGTCGCCGACCCTACCGGTCAATTCGTTTACCAGAGCACCGCACCAAATCAGGTGCGGGTGTACTCGGTCGATCTGTCCACTGGGTACTTCAATGAAACTAGCGGATCCCCCTTCACGGCTCCCGGCTTTGGTCTGCCGATAGCGTTTAGTGTCGCGCCCGGCTCGGGTCAACCCGAAGTCGGCCCCGTGGCAACCCTAATACCGGCGAATTTAGTTTTTGGCAGCAGTGCAGTCGGCGTGGCGGCTCCCACGCAGTCGCTCATGCTCTCCAGCACCGGCGACCAGGCCCTCAGTGTGAATGCCATTAAAATCACCGGCTTGAATGCCGGCGACTTCAGCGAAATTGACAATTGCAACGCGCCCACGGTGCTCAAACCCACGAATTCCTGCCTCATCACCGTGACCTTCACACCTACCGCATCGGGCGCACGCCTTGCGCAATTTACCGTCACCGACAATGCTCCTGGCAGCCCACAATCTGTCGCGCTTAGCGGCACGGGGCTCGGCGCGCCTCCGCCGGCTCCAGCGATAACGTTTACACCCGGCACGTTGAATTTTTCCTCTCTCTCGCCGGGGTCCACCAGTTTGCCGCTCAGCGTCACCCTCACTAATTCCGGGAACGCGCCTCTCAACATTTCCGCCATTACTCTTGGCGGCAGTAATCCCGCGGACTTCAGCGCGCCGTCCAGCAATTGCACCGCTGCGCCCATAGCTCCTGGAGCCTCTTGTACCGCCACCGAATCGTTCACGGCATTGGCCGTAGGCTTTCGTCAAGCTGCGCTCATATTTGCGGACAATGCCGCTGGCAGTCCGCAGTCCATAACCCTTATTGGCACCGAGGTGAGCACGGCAAGCGGACCGGCGTTAACATTTCTTCCAACTACAGTGAATTTTCCGGCGCTGTCGCAAGGATCAACCAGCTCTGTTCAATCGATTACAGTAACCAATTCGGGGAACGCGCCGGTCACTTTTACTGCCATCACACTCGGCGGCAGCAATCCCTCCGATTTCAGCGCGCCAGCGAGTACCTGCATCATCGGGTTACCCCTGTTGCCCAACGCTTCGTGCACTGTGAGCGAAGCGTTCACACCTTCGGCCGCGGGAGTTCGTCAAGCTGCACTCACCTTCACGGACAATGCCTCCGGCAGCCCGCAGTCCGTAGCTCTAATCGGCACAGGGATAAATTCGCCGCCCAGCGGACCGGCCCTTAAATTTCTTCCCACTTCCGTGACCTTCCCGGCTACTACGCAAGGCCTGGCCAGCACACCCATCACCGTCGCCATCACCAACACTGGCACGGTCCCCATGCACATCTCGAGTATCTCCGCCGCGGGAAACAGCCCCGCCGACTTCACGAATTCTGTCGCCTCTTGCAGCACCGCTACCGTCGCCGCAAATGCCAGTTGCACGGTAAGCGTTACCTTCTCACCCATCTTTTCCGGGCCGCGCAGCGAAACTCTTACTGTTACCGACGACGCCCCCAACTCGCCCCAGGTTTTAAACATTTTTGCCAACGCGCCTCCGGCGTTTTCCATCAGTAGTCCTTCCAACGCGCTCTCAGCCACCGTCTCCGCGGGTCAGTCCGCCAGCTACGCGCTGCAACTCACACCTGGCCTCGATTACAACGGAACCATATCCTTCACCTGCACCGGTGCACCCCTGGGCGCAGCATGCCAGGCACCAGCCTCCGTAACTCTCAACGTTGGCGCTCCGGCGGCCTTAACCGTCACGGTCGTTACCAGTGGCGGCGCGCTCACCACTCCGAAAACCACTTCGCGCAGATTACCGTACACCCCCGCCTCGCCCGGCGTGTTCACCATTGCATTTGCCACTCTGCTTCTTATTTTGGTTTTGCACTTGTATCGTGAATGGGGCCCGTCAATTCCCGCCCTTAGTTCCCATGCATCGCCGCGGAAAATGGTTTACGCCATGGCGGCGCTACTGATTTTCGTGCCTCTGTTATTCGCTGCGGATGGCTGCGGAGGCGGATCGACAATTGCGCCTGCAGCGCAGAAAACTTCTGTAGTAACGCCGAGCGGCACTTCCACGCTGGTCATCACGCCAACCGCCACCAACGCTTCAGGCAAAGCGCTGCAGATGCCGTTGATTCAGTTAACGCTAGTGGTTAACTAACGCATGATCCGCAAAGGTGCGGTCACAAATATTTTGCTCACAGATATTATTTTGCCGCCGAAATCCGGTACACCGTACCCGCCATATCGTCGGACACCAGCAATGACCCATCGGTCGTGACTGCCACTCCCACCGGACGTCCGTACACTGCGCTCTTTTCGGGATCCGGCACCAACCCCGTCAGAAATGGCGTGGGATCCCCGCTGGGTTTTCCGTCCTTGAATGGCACAAACACCACCTGATACCCCGCACGCGGCAAACGGTTCCACGAGCCGTGCTCGGCCACAAATGCTCCGCCATGATAACTGGCCGGAAATTGGTTTCCGGTATAAAACGCGAACTGCAGAGGTGCGCGGTGCGCGCCCAGCAACACATCCGGCACGGTTGCTTTTGCCACCAGTTCCGGCTTCTGCGGCTTCACCCGCGGGTCCACGTTGTTCCCGATATAACTATACGGCCACCCAAAAAATGCTCCATCCTTCACAGATGTAAAATAATCAGGTGGCAGATCGTTTCCCATTCCATCGCGCTCGTTAACACTGGTCCACAGGATTCCGGTTTTCGGCTCGAGAGCAATCCCAGTCGCATTGCGGATTCCCGTGGCGTATAGCCGCGCATTCTTGCCATCCAGATCGCAAATGGTGATTGCCGCGCGTCGCGTGTCGCTCTCAATATCTATATTTGATCTGGACCCAATGCCCACCAGGAGATGCTTTCCGTCGGGTGCCAGCGACAGCGAGCGTGTCGAGTGTCCGCCCGTCGGCAAATCCATCAAATGCTCCGCTTCGCCCTGCCGCTTGGAAGTCTTCGCGTCGTATTTAAAACGCAGCAAAGCATCCGTATCGCCCACATACACATAGTCGTCGTGAAAAACGATACCGTATGGTTCCTTCAGTCCGCTTACAAATATTTCATTTTGCTGCGCGCTGCCGGTATGTTGCGGATCGCGCAGCACAATAACTTTGCCTGCCGCCGTATCCGCGAGGAATACATCCCCATTAGGCGCTAAGACCATCCATCGCGGTCCTTTAAAATCCGCCGCAAAAATATTAATTTTGAATCCCTCTGGCACAGTCGGCAGAAATCCCTTCGGCGGCTTCCCTTCCTCCGCGGGATTCGTCGCGGACTTGGACGCGAACGGCGGCGGAAGCTCCGGCTTCTTGCCGTTGGTGACCTGGGCACGCAGCGCGGATGGCATGATCAGTCCCAACAGCAAACCCATAGCTGGCGCAGTTCGGCAGAGGAATCGTCCCAGCCTCCTACTCGTTCCGAAACTCGCCTCGACGTTACTCATCATGTGTTCCTCCTCTGAAAGTAGTGCCCTTGATCTTTTGATGCATCAGGTTTCCTCAGGTTCCATCCCCCGCTGCATCCTCGGCTTAGCAATTTCGCCGGTCACAATCTAAACCGCTTCGGACTCCCGCTACCAGGAAGTTCAATCATAAAAACCAAACGAGAAACCCGCCGTTTTGCCTGCGCTTCACCGCTCACAGCGTCCTCCCTTTATTCTGCTGGCGCATCCAATCATCCACGCTTATCGTATAGTTTGAAGAAAGGTCCCGCCATCATGGAAAGACCATACCTTGGTAAGCTGCTGGCAATCGCGTTAGTCGTGGAGTTCTTCGCCTGGACCGCTATCCGCGCCGTCAGCGCCCGTCCCGCCGAAACGCCCAACGCCTCGTTGTTTCCCAAGCCCACCACCGACGCCCCGCTCGCGAACTCCTCTAAATCCGAGTCTGCCGTCTTCGCGGGCGGTTGTTTTTGGGGCGTGCAAGCCGTCTTCGAGCACGTCAAAGGAGTGAAGTCTGTGACCTCCGGCTATTCTGGAGGGCGCACGAAATCGCCCTCGTACGAAGTCGTAAGCATGGGCGTGACCGGACACGCCGAATCCGTTCAGGTCACGTATGACCCTTCGAAAATCACCTATGGCCAACTGTTGATGGTTTATTTTTCCGTGGCTCACGATCCCACACAGTTGAATCGCCAGGGACCTGACACCGGTTCGCAATATCGCTCGGCCGTTTTTTATTCGAATGACGAACAAAAACACATCGCCGATGATTATATCGCCCAGCTGAATTCCGCCGCGGTCTACTCGCGTCCTATCGTCACGAAAGTTGTGCCCTTCGAAGCGTTCTACCCCGCCGAGGACTATCACCAGGACTACTTGAAGAAAAATCCCGGCAACCCATATATCGTCTTCAACGATTTACCCAAACTCAAACGCCTGCAAAAAGAATTCCCCACTTTTTACCGCCCCGACTAATTTCTCGACCGCAAACCTGCAGCCGTCCGGTCGACGCATTCGAACGTCCCCAGCACTGTTTTTTCTGAATGACTGCTATGGTACTTATCCATATGTGTTATAATGCAGTTATCCAGTAGTCCGGCTAGTTGCGAATCTTCTGTCGCCGGGTCAAATTCATATAAATCGCGGTATCACGCGGTTGAATATTCATTCAAATAAATGGATTCATAGTTGAACGATCATTCAAATAAAACGGCCCTTAGTTGAATATTCAACTAAGTTATGTACTACTAAAACCCCGGCCACCTCGCCCAGAACGAACATTAATTTTGCTCCGGGCGCTCTGTAACAGCTTTGTTCCCAACGACAGGCAACGAAGATTTTTTGCCGCCCGTTGATTCTCCCGCGAATAGCGACGTCAGATTTTGATACGCGTAGATCGTCGGCGCGTGGTTTTGCATCAGCCCGCCGGTATCCGCCGTCGGCCCATAGTTGCTATGCAGCGCGTAGCCAAACATCCTGAGCATCGCCATTTGCTGTCCCCGATGATGGGCGCTGTGCGCAATCCTGCGTGTCACAACCCACGCACGCGAGCGCGGCACGTCGAAGAACCGCGTCTCTCCGGCCCACCACGATTCGTCTTTGGTGCGCAAAACAGCAAGCCGTTTCTCACTGTCTTCCGCGTAGCGTTTCATGAATTCGAGCCGCGTCTCCGTTTCCGGCAACGGTGGAGCACTCACATCAACGCCCAGCATATTGCGGAACCACAGGTCTTCGCTCACGCACTGATGCACCATCTGTTCCTGCACGCTGCGCCCGCGTGGATCGCCGTTGCGCGGGCGGCGATGCATATCTTCATCACGGAATTCGCTCCACGTGCTGATAATTTTGACTCGCTCTGTTTCGTAGGTGTCCACCAAAAAGTCGTAGGTCATCGGCGTCCCTCGCAAGTATTTCTAACAGCGAGCGCAGTGATTGGCAATTACCACGAATGGTGTCAGGGCGTTGAAAGAAAAAAAGAGGGAGGGCAAGAAGCCCTCCCTCTTTCACTTTTCAAATTGTAAGCGAATTTACCGCCTGCAGCTTTCGCTGACCATGCTTACGTCTGTCACGTTCAGATGACCATGCTCATTTGCATTCGGATTAGTTTCGTCCTTGGCCTTTTCTTTGGCCCCGTGCATCCCGGCGTGCCACACTCTGCCGTTCACCGTCACGGTATGACCCACGTGATCGCCCAACTTGGCGTTCTTGGAGCTCAATGTCCAGGTACTGCCATCGTCGGCCGTTAGATTGTATTCACCTGATTTTTCGCCGGCTGAAAGGCAACCGGTCAAGGTGCGCGTCGAATCGCTCTTTTTCTGCTCGTCCTGACCTGCAAAGCTCGCTCTTGGAACCATCGCCAGGCTGGATAATGCGAGAAAACTTAGTGCTAATTTTGCTTTCATCAATTGCCTCCTGTTTTTTCATCTACGGAGCAGCTGGGCAGGGCTGCTCACTCACGAAAGATTCTTCCATTGCGACAAGTATGCAGCCATACCGGGAAGTACTGAGAATCGTGGAGGTTAAAACAACAGAGAATCTGGTATGGACTCACAACTCAAACTGCCGTCGCATTTTATTGTCGCTGGCTCACTCGCTCAAATAGACAAACCCCAGACCACGGGCGCGATCCCTGTGCGCCTTTTTTTTCCGGCAAGAGCGAAAGCAAACGTAAACCAAATGGAGGACGTTTAAAACGCGCGGCGGTTTTTAGCAAGCCTTGTACATTAGCGGCCCGCCAGCCGTATGGCTCTAAAAATTGTGGACCTTCGGAGGGCCCGAATTTGAATGGCGCGCCAACTTGGCTAAGTTGTTTTCCGGTGGTGCGCTGCATCAGGCGCAGCAGTCCCGGCGAATGCATGTCGAGAATCCAGTGCTGAAATTGTGGATACTCCACGAGGTCTTTCGCGAGCGCGACTACCTGAATGGGCTCCAGGTAAATAAGCAGTCCCTCGGTGAGCACTAAAATTTTCCTGGCTCGCCCGGCGAGTTTTGCGAACACCGGTTTGCGAGCGTCAACATCGGAAAGATCAAGGCGGATACGTTCAAGCCGGCAGGTTGGTTTTTCACCGGCAAGAATTCCTTCTTTATACGTGAGGATTTCCGGCAAATCGATTTCGACCCACTGTAACTCTGGCGGCAACTGCATGCGATATGGC
>Ga0073928_10005416_pt1 | contig 17931 bp, 14 predicted proteins | sample PaiPotPPA55metaG_FD_76969 | JGI IMG/M metagenome (GOLD analysis project Ga0073928, IMG submission 76969) | Iron sulfur acid spring bacterial and archeal communities from Banff, Canada, to study Microbial Dark Matter (Phase II) - Paint Pots PPA... ... | reverse complement strand
TCTGCAAATGCCGGAGATGGATGGCATCGAGGCCATTCATGCAATCCGAGAGAAGGAAAAAACAGCGACTGGCCACATACCAATCATTGCTTTGACGGCTCACGCCATGAAGGGAGATCGCGAACGTTGCCTTGAGGCTGGGGCTGATGATTACGTCACGAAACCTATTCGCGCGCCGGAATTGTTGGCCGCGCTGGAACGAGTCATGGAAACGCCCGGCGGGCGCGCTGTCGCAAAACTCCCGCCAGACGCACCATCAACCGTCGCGAACCACGAGGCTTCACCACTCCCGGCCGAGGCGCACAATCCAAACGCTCCGGAAGAAATACTGGACGTCGTTGGAGCGCTCGGGCGCATGGCGGGCGATCGAGAGCTACTCGAGGAAGTGGCGCGCTTGTTCGAGGAAGAGTGCGGAAAAATGCTGTACGAGATACGCCAAGCTTGGACCGCTCAAGACGTTCCTCTGCTCTTGCGCCTCACGCATACCGTAAAGGGTTCATCCGCAAACATTGGCGCCCTCGCCGTTACCCACGCGGCAGAAGAAATTGAGAAGCAATTGCGCTCCGGTAGCTTGAACGGCCTTGGCAGTTCCATTGATCGTCTCGCAATCGAATTGGACGGGCTGCGCACCGAGATCGATTTGTTATTCCCTAAGGTGACGCAAATTTAGCCCACGGTTCAGTGGCGACGGTTGCGGCGCCTCGCCTCTCTTGGAAAGCATTGATTCTGCCGATTCGTTTAAAGGGGGAAAAAATTGGAGCTAGTCATGACTGACTCTATGACGCAAAAGAGGTCCGTACTGATTGCCGAGGACGATCCGATCTCGCGCCGCGTCCTGGAATCATTCCTTACAAAATGGGGATTCGAAGTTATCATCGCCACAAACGGAAACGATGCCCTTGCCATCCTCGAGAAACATCAATCTCCGCGTTTGGCGCTCCTTGACTGGATGATGCCTGGGATGGAAGGAGTGCAGGTTTGCAAGCGGCTCCGCGAGAACGCCACGCGCCCGTACACCTACGTTCTCCTGCTGACAGCGCGGGGCGAAAAAGAAGACTTGCTGACGGGTCTTGAAATGGGCGCCGACGACTACTTAACGAAGCCGTTCGATTCCCAGGAGCTACGCGCGCGACTTCACGTGGGCGAGCGCATCCTGCAATTGCAGGATGCGCTGATTTCGTCGCGCGACACGCTCCACTTCCAGGCTACGCACGATTTGTTGACCGGGATTTCCAATCGCGGCGTCGTGTTGGACACGTTGCAGCGCGAACGCGCTCGCCAGGCGCGTGAAGGCGGGATGTTCGGCGTTGTTCTCGTTGATCTCGACCACTTTAAATGGGTTAACGATACGCACGGCCACCTTGCCGGCGACGCTGTCTTACAAGAAGTAGCCCGGCGAATGGCGGCTTGCGTTCGGCCTTATGACACAGTGGGGCGCTATGGCGGAGAAGAATTTCTGATCGTAGTTCCGAACTCGGATTCCGCGGGAACGATGAAGCTGGCAGAAAGAATTCGTCAAACGATTGAATCGCCGTTGATCGCGATCCCTGGGGGCGAAATTCAGATGACCGCGAGTCTTGGTGTTGCCGTTAATAACGCGCAGGTCCCCGTCGACCATCAGGTCTTGCTCCGTATGGTCGATGAAGCTCTCTATCGTGCGAAAAATGCCGGGCGTAACCGGTCTGTACTCGCTGTGCCGGAACTCGCTGAGGTTGGCCCCGCGGCAGTTACATTGAACCCGCTCTAATTGGGATCACCCCAGGCATCGAACAGAGCCCGGCGGCTTCCATACGGCAGCGTATGGGAACCTCACGTAGTATTTCCGGCACCCCGTTGAAACCAGCCACGCTTGCCCCGGAATTTGGTATAAAGTGGTAGTCGCGCTGGCGCTTGTAATTTCTCCATTGCCGCTCGAGAGGCTCTGCAATGAATCCCACCAAACCAACTACGGTTGCAACGAGCGCCACTCCCGCAACTAACCTCCGGGACACGCTGACCATCACCGACAACCGCAACGGCAGGCAGTACGAGATTCCCGTCAAGAACGACACCATCCGCGCCATGGACCTGCGCCAGATAAAAATCAAAGATTCCGATTTCGGCATGATGAGTTACGACCCGTCTTATTCGAATACCGCCTCCTGCACGAGCCGAGTCACATTTATCGACGGCGATAAGGGGATTCTGCGTTATCGCGGCTACTCGATTGAAGAACTGGCTGAAAAAAGCTCATACATCGAAACGGCCTATCTGATCCTCCACGGCGAATTGCCGACGAAGACGCAGCTCGCCGATTGGTCCTATCACGTTACGCACCACACATTTATTCACGAGAGCATCAAAAAGTTTCTCGACGGCTTCCATTACGACGCACACCCTATGGGTATGCTCATTTCCACAGTCGCCGCGCTTTCCACTTTCTATCCGGACGCAAAGGACATTTTCAATCCCGATTCGCGGTTGAAGCAGACCTACCGTCTCATCGGCAAAATGCCGACGCTCGCGGCATTCGCTTATCGGCATAGTCTGGGAATGCCCTACGCATATCCGGACAACGATCTAAGCTACTGCGGTAATTTTCTGAACATGTTGTTTCGCACTACCGAACTGAAATACCGCCCCAATCCCACGCTCGAACACGCGCTCGACATCCTGTTCATTCTCCACGCGGATCACGAGCAGAACTGCTCGTCGAGCGCCATGCGTGGCGTCGGCAGCTCGCAAGTGGATCCCTATTCGGCAACCGCGGCGGCCACGGCCGCGCTCTATGGTCCGCTTCACGGCGGCGCCAACGAAGCTGTGTTGCGCATGCTGGTTGAAATCGGCTCGGTAAACAACGTTCCCGCCTATATCAAGGGCGTGAAAGCCGGCGAGAAACTGCTGATGGGCTTCGGTCACCGCGTTTACAAGAATTACGATCCGCGCGCCAAGATCGTGAAGCACATCGCCTACGAAGTTTTCGACGTCATGGGCCGCAATCCGCTCATCGATATCGCGCTCGAATGCGAGCGCGTCGCCCTGGAAGACGATTATTTCATCACCCGACGCCTCTACCCCAACGTCGATTTCTACACCGGTCTCATCTACCAATCGATGGGATTCCCCGTCACCATGTTTCCGGTGTTGTTCGCGATTCCACGCACTTCTGGCTGGATCGCGCAATGGGAAGAAATGCTGCTCGACGAGGAGCAGAAGATTTCGCGTCCCCGCCAGGTGTACCTCGGTGAGGACTTGCGCAGCTACATTCCGCTCGAGCGCCGCAGTTAGCTCTCCACCGGGCTACGGCTCTTCTCTCTGCCAGCACTCGATTAAACCCGTCTATTTTCTAAAAGTGATTGCATCCGGCGTAAATCTCTGGCAAAACAATCTGACGTCCCCGGGGGGCTCGTTATGGAAATCTCTAGCCGACAGTCCGGCAATGCCACCGTTGTGGACGTCGTCGGCGACATCACGCTTTATAATTCACCTGACGTTCGAAAAGTCTTGATCGATCTGCTGCGAACAAAACGCACCCCGCGCGTCATCGTCAACATGCTCAAGGTGAGATACATCGACAGCGCCGGCGTTGCTTCCCTGGTCGAAGGACTGAAAATATCGCGCGATCTGAAAAGCGGCTTTGCCCTCTTTGGCCTCAGCAGAACGGCCCGGGAAGTTCTTGAGCTCACCCGGCTCATAAAGGTCTTCGAGGTCTACGAAAACGAAGACGATGCCTTGAAAGGCGGCAACAGCGCTGCCGCACCCGTGCGCTAGAGTTGTCGTTGTCCCGCAGGTTCCGGGTTCCAGGATTCATAGATGCCACTGACTGCATCCATCGGCGAAGCCACCATCAATGGCCTCGCTTACATCGGAGGCTTGGCGCGTCTCACAGGCGGCGCCGCTAGCGCCGTTTTCATCGAGCCGCTGCGCGGCCGCCAGTTCCGCTTTAGCCGCGCGGTGCATCAAGCGATGGCCATCGGCGTGGAAGCCTTGCCGATCGTCTCGCTGATCTCCTTTTTTGTCGGCACCATACTTGCGTTGCAGGGCGCTTACGAGCTTCGCACTCTTGGCGCTTTGCAACTGGTTGCCAGCGCCGTGGCTATTTCGATGACGCGCGAGCTCGGCCCGTTGATGACCGCCATCGTCATCATCGGGCGTTCCGGCTCTTCGTTCGCAGCCGAAATTGGCACGATGAAAGTGAACGAGGAAATTGACGCCCTCGAAACCATGGCGCTCGAACCCGTTAATTTCCTGGTTGCGCCTAAGTTCCTCGCCATGATTCTAATGGCTCCACTCCTTACCACCTGGGCCGATTTCATGGGAGTGCTCGGCGGCGCCCTTTTCGGTGTTAGCAACGCGGGCTTCACTCTGGGCACGTACTTTACGGCCACTCTGAAGGCGCTCGTCCTCCGCGACATCGTCACCGGTCTTATCAAGAGCGTGATGTTCGGCATCGTGATAACGGCGGTCGGCTGCCAGGAGGGTTTTCTCACCGGCCTGGGCTCAGAACAGGTCGGCCGCTCCACCACGTCTGCGGTCGTAAAATCCATTTTTCTAGTGGTGATCGTGGATTTGATCTTCACAGCCATCTTTTATTTCACGGCGCCCAGATAGCGGCCCGATAATGACCCGATAAAGAAATGACAACTGATCTGACGCCAAAAAGCGAATCATCACCCGAAACCGCGGAAGTCGCGATTGACGTAAAGAATCTGCGCGTGAAATACGGCGAGCGCGAAATTCTGCACGGAATCAATTTCGAAATTAATGCCGGCGAGACGCTCGTCATTCTGGGAGGATCGGGTTCGGGCAAGAGCACTCTGCTTCGGACGCTCGTGGGGCTCGAACTCCCCAGCAGTGGCGAGCTTTGGATTCGAGGCCAGAATTTCGGCGCTCTCTCCGAAGAGAAGCGCGATGAAATAAGGAAGAAAGTCGGCATGTCGTTCCAGGGAGGAGCTCTCTTTGGCTCTCTGAGTGTGGGCGATAATGTTGCCTTGCCTCTGCGGGAACATACGCGCCTCGATGAATCTACAATCGAGATCGTCGTCCGTCTCAAGCTCGATCAAGTGGGGCTTTCGGGTTTCGAAAATTACATGCCCGCGCAGTTGAGCGGCGGCATGAAGAAGCGCGCCGCGATCGCGCGCGCCCTGGCCATGGATCCCGAGATACTGTTCTTCGACGAGCCCTCAGCAGGTCTCGATCCCATCATCGCCGCCGGTCTTGACGAACTCATCCTGAAATTAAAGAAAGCTTTCCGCATGACGATCGTGGTCGTTACGCACGAATTGGCCAGCGCGTACTTGATCGCCGATCGCATGATTCTCCTGGACAAGGGCGTTATCGTAGCCAACGGAACAGTTGCGGAGCTTCGCGCCAGCCAGCAACCGCGCGTTCGCCAGTTTCTGGATCGCGTCCCGGAGCCGGAGATTTCCGAAGAATTGGATTATTTACAAATGCTGACCGGTGAAACGCCGCCTCTCAGGCGTTGAGTCTGGTCATCCGCGAGGCCCGTGTTATACTGCGCCGCCTGTAAGGGCGGGCGCCGGAATCGCAGGTCTGGCAATAATCGAGGAAGCCGATGGATGCAAAACGGGAGCAGGCTCTCGTTGGTTTATTCGTAATCGTCGCGTCGGGACTGCTGGTCGTTACCGTCTTTCTTCTTTCCGGGACTCTCGGCAAGGGCGACGTTCCTTTACATGCGTTTTTCAAGAACGCGGGCGGCCTAGCGCCGGGCGCCGAAGTCCGCTACGCAGGCGGCCCTCCAGTTGGCCGCGTTACGAAAGTGGAAAGCGATCCGAATGATTCCACACGCATGAGAATCGACTTCTCCGTTCGTCCCGACCTCCCCGTGAAAACCGACAGCATTGCGATCATCACCAGCAACAGCGCCCTGGGCGACAATTTCCTAGGGATCAAAGCTGGATCGAAACAAGCTCCCCGCGCCCAGAAAGGCGCCACCTTGCCATCTCAGGAATACACCAGCATTGCCGACATCTCTGCGATGCTGGCCGATCTCACCCCTCGGGCGGACCAGCTTCTCGATAACCTGAACGCTCGCGTCGTGGCTCTCAAGGAAACGATTGATCGCGTAAACGACCTCATCAACGAACGCAACCGCGCCAATGTCGCCGCGAGCCTGGCGAACGTTCGCGGCATGCTCGAGGAAGACCGCCCTCTCGTTCGTTCGACCCTCGGCAACATTAATGACACCAGCGCCAGGCTCCGGCCCATGATGGACGATTTCAAGAAGACCATTGCGCAAGCGAACGACGCTCTCGCGCACGTCGATGCAACCATCGCTGAAAATCGCCCCGATCTGCGCGAATCCATCACAAATCTGCGGCACACCTTGGCCAACGCCAACTCGCTCACCGATCAGCTCGACCGCACCTTGAACACCAACGCTGAAAATCTCGATGAGATCATCGAGAATATGCGCCACATCTCCGAGAACATGAAGGAATTCACGGACACGATCAAGACCAGGCCGTACACCTTGATTCGTGCCTCCGGGCCTCCGCCGCATGAGCCCGGCAAACCGCCGCCGAAATAGGGCAGGAGGGCCAATCGTGTTAAAGCATCGCATCGAACAAATTGCGCTGATCGCCTTGCTGGCGGGCATTTCCGCCGGATGTGGCGCGTCGCGCCCTTACAAATACTATGAGCTTGACGTTTCGGCCCCGGCTGCGGCGCAGGCGACTCCGTATCCGATTACCATTCTCGTCGGCCGCGTCGCTACCCCTCAGCTCTACCGCGATAGTCGCATCGTGTATGGCTCCGGACCCGTCCAGCTCGGCACTCATGAATACGATCGTTGGGCGCAAATGCCGGCAGACATGATTCAGGAGGCGTTAATCTCCGCCTTGCGCGCCACCGGGCAGTACCGCTCCGTGACCGCCATCGGCAGCAGCGCTCGCGGCGAATTCGTGCTTCGCAGCCAGCTCTATTCCCTCTACGAGGTCGATCAACCGCAGATTGCGGGCCGCTTCTCGATCCAAATCGAATTGTTCGATTCGAAAAGTGGAGCTACGGTTTGGAGCGACACCTATTCTCACGACGAGTCCGTGGAAGGCAAGTCCGTGGGAGATGTTGTCGAGGCGCTCAACCGGAACGTACGCACTGGCATGCAGCAGCTAGCCGGACATCTGGGCCAGTATTTCGCCGCGCACCCGCCACAGCAACCCGCCGCGCAATAACAAGCCTTCCTCGTTGCGCAGTTAATCCCGGCAGGTCTCTTCCTACCTGCCCGTGCTCCATCTTGAAACAGCTCTGCTTTCGCGCTGCATCTTATGCTCTGCGTACTCCGTTCTAATTACCCTTCCGGCTGTTTCTGACGATTAGGAATTTGAAGGCAGCTTGGCCTCATTCATACGCCAGTTGCCGGCCAGCACGCTCCTCGGGCCCCGGGGCGCCGTTCTATGGGTGCGGAATGTCGGCGCAACTTTCGCTCGGAGGAGCGTCATGGGTCTCTTGCCACAACTGCTGAGCTCTGGAGACTATCGAATACAGGGCGAACTTCTTGATCTCACCCACGACGCTATTTTCGTGCGCAGTTTTCAAAACAGGATCCTCTATTGGAACGGCGGCGCCGAGCGCATGTACGGCTGGCAGAAAGAGGAAGCGTATGGAAGGATCACTCACGAACTCCTCCGAACTCGCTTCCCGAAGCCACTGGCCGAGATTGAAGCGGAGATATTGGAGAAGGGCTCCTGGGAAGGCGAAGTGGTCCGCCGGCGGCGCGACGGTGCGTCCCTTATTGTCTCCAGTCGCTGGGCGTTGCGCCGCGATGCAGCCGGAAATCCGGCGTCAATTATGGAAAGCAACACCGATATCACGCAGCGAAAGCGCGAAGAAGAAAAATTCCGCAAACTCCTTGAATCTGCTCCCGATGCAATTGTGATCGTGAATGACTGCGGTCGCATCGTGTTGACCAACGCGCAGACCGAAAAAATCTTCGGATATCCGCAACCGGAACTGCTCGGGCAACCGGTCGAGATGCTCGTTCCGGAACGATATCGCGGCAGTCACTCCGGACATCGAACGGGTTTTTTCGCGGAGACACGGTCACGAGAAACGGGTGCGGTATTGGAAATCTGCGGCCAGCGCAAGGACAGGACAGAGTTTCCCGCTGAAATTAGCCTGGGTCGCCTCGAGGGCGAAGAGGGCACCCTGATTTTGAGCGCCATTCGCGACGTAACTCAGCGGCGGCACGCGGAAGAGCAAATCCGGAATCTGAATTTAGATCTGAATCGGAAGGTCACCGAACTCCGCGCTCTCAACCACGAACTGGAATCCTTCAGCCACTCGGTTTCACACGATCTCCGCTCGCCCTTGCGCCATATCGACGGCTTCGCACGCATACTGAAAGAAGAGCACGCTCAGGAACTCTCCGAACCTGCATTGCGCTATCTCGACCGAGTTCTCGACGGTGCTACTCACATGGGTCACCTCATCGACGATTTGCTCAACTTCGCTCAACTCGGCCGGCGAGAACTATGTCTCGAGTCGGCCGGCTTGGGCCAGCTTCTCCGTGAAGTGATCGTCACTCTGGAGCCGCTCACCGAGGGACGCGCCATCGAATGGCGGATCGGCTCTCTTCCGGATGTGATGTGCGATCCCGGCCTCATCAAAATTGTTCTCACAAACCTCCTTTCAAATGCTTTGAAATTTACCCGTGGGTGTACCACGGCGGTCATCCAGATCGGCACGAAAGAAGTGCGGGACGAAACAGTTGTGTTTATTGGCGACAATGGAGTTGGATTTGACCCTAGGTATGCCGACAAACTTTTCGGGATCTTTCAGCGCCTCCATCGACCGGAGGACTTCGAAGGTACGGGCATCGGACTTGCGACAGTGCAACGCATTCTGGACAGGCATGGCAGCCGCATCTGGGCCGAGGGCAATCTCGACAAAGGTGCGACGTTCTATTTCACTCTTCCGGGCGCCCAAGAACTCGTCGCCTCGCGTGTGCCGCTGGGCATCAGCAGTGAAAAGCGGCGGGCCGAGTAGATATCGCTGCCAAGGCGATCTCGTGGCAAATGAGCTGTGCCGTTTCCACCCTGTTCCTGTCGCCGCTTTGCGGGTGTCGGGGATAACTGACATTAGGTTTTTCTAATTTTCTGCCCAAATGCCGTTAGATCTACTCTCACCCCTTCAACCTACCCGCAACAAATTGGGCTTCGGCGCGAAATGTGCCGATAAGTTCCTTGGAGTCTCCAACAGGATGTGCAAAGGAGGAGGTCCTTGGCAGAGGCGAATGCGATTGAGATTCTCCTGGTGGAAGACAATTCTTCCGACGCGGAACTGGCTCTTCACGCTCTTCAAAAAAGCAAAGTCGCCCGCCAGATCCAGGTGGTTCGCGACGGAGAAGAAGCCCTGGATTTCCTTTTCTGTCGCGGTACTTTTTCCGGCCGCCGCTTCGAGTCTCCTCCGCAGCTTGTGCTGCTCGACCTGAAGCTTCCAAAAGTAGACGGCTTGCAGGTCCTCCAGGCGGTGAAAAGTGACGCGCGGACGAAAGCGATCCCCATAATCGTGCTTACCTCTTCCAAGCAAGAACGCGATCTGGTGAAGAGCTACCAGCTCGGCGTCAACAGCTACATCCAAAAGCCCGTCAACTTCGGTGAATTTCAGGAGGTCGTCCGCCAGCTCGGAATGTATTGGCTGCTCGTGAATAGCAAACCCCCGGCGGCTGCCCACTCTTCTGGCTAGGGCCTCGAACCGATGGATGGATCCTATCGTTCCCACAAATACTTCGGTTGCGGCCAAACCACTTCGGCTTCTCCACATCGAGCACGATCAAGCTGACGCCGAACTCTGTCTTCGGGCGCTCCAGCAGGCCGGCCTCGACTTTCAAATCGATGTGGTATCTACGCCGGAAGAATTGGCTCTCAAACTGGATGAAACCACCTTCGACGTTGCTCTTACCGATTTTGGGCTCACCGGATGGACCGGCACCGATGCGCTCGCGCAGATCAAGCAAACCGGCGTGGATCTCCCTTTGATCCTCGTCACCGGTACCTTGGGCGACAGCCTCGCTGTCGAAAGCATCAAGCGCGGCTTCACCGATTATGTTTTGAAGGATCAGCTGGCCCGCCTGCCCATGGCTATTCGGCGCGCCCAGGAAGAGAAATCGCTGCGCGACGCTGAGCACCGCGCCGTTGCGGCCCTTCGAGAGAGCGAGGAGCACTATCGCACTCTCGTTGAGAACGCGCCCGAAGCCATCATTGTCTTCGACGTCGACAAGCGAACTTTCGTCGACTGCAACGAAAACGCCTTGCGTCTGTTTCGTCTCACGCGCGAGGAGATGCTGCGGTCCAATCCTGCCAAACTCAGTGCCGCCCTTCAGCCAGACGGTCGCACTCCCGACGCTGCCGATTGGGAACGAATGGAACCGGCTCTGCGTGCAGGAACCCCCAGTTTCGAATGGATGTATCGCAACTCTCAAGGAGAGGAATTTCCTGCCGAGGTCCACCTTGTCCGCCTTCCCTCGCCCGCGCGTCGCCTCATCCGGGGCAGCATCCTCGACATTACGGGCCGCAAGCGCTCCGAGGAAGCGCTCCGGGAAAGCGAAGCGCGCTACCGCGGCCTGGTTAACAACGCGACGTATGGTCTCTACTGGATGAGAGTTCCCGAAGGAACTCTCCTATACGTGAACCCAGCCCTGATTCGGATCCTGGGTTACGAGTCTGCCGAAGACCTCCTGCACGTGGGCTTGGCCCGTGACATCTATTGCGACCCCTCAGCTCATGAGAAAACAATGGCGGATTACCTGGCCCGCGGCCGTGTTCACGCAACCGTCGACTGGAAGAGAAAAGACGGAAGGATAATCACAGTCCGCGTCAGCGGCCGGCGCGCCAAGTATCCCGATCGAAATTACGATTGCGCCGAGGTGATCGTCGAAGATGTATCCGAACGAACCGCCCTCGAGAAACAGCTAGTTCAAGCCCAAAAATTCGAGGGCATCGGGCAGCTCGCCGGCGGCATCGCCCACGACTTCAACAACATGATCGGCGCAATTCTCGGCTGGGCAGACCTCGGCATGGAGGAAACCGAATCCGGGTCCCGCATCCATCGCCATTTCGAAAAGGTGCAGCATCAGGCTAAACGTGCCGCCGGCCTCACGCGCCAGTTGCTGGCCTTTGCCCGCCGCCAGATTCTCGAGCCGCGCAACATGGACATGAACAAGACGGTCACCGAAACGCTCAGCCTTCTCGAAAAAGTAATCGGCGGCAATATCGAAGTCAAAATGCATCTGGCGGACGATCTTGGCATCGTCTGCGCCGATCCCACGCAGGTTGAACAGGTCCTCATGAATCTCTGCATCAACGCGCGTGACGCCATGCCCGCCGGCGGCTCGCTCACCATCGAGACGTCCAACACCGCATTTGACGAGAAATACTGCGCCTCCCAGCCATTCGCGCGCCCCGGCCGCTACGTCATGCTCTCCGTCGCCGACACCGGCACCGGCATGGACTCCGCCACGCTCGACCGTATCTTCGAACCGTTTTTCACCACCAAGGAAATGGGCGGAGGAACCGGTCTGGGTCTTGCCACGGTTTACGGCATCGCACGCCAGCACGGCGGCTTCGTTCACGTCTATAGCGAGATTGGGCATGGCAGCCGTTTCCGCGTTTTCTTTCCGGTCAGCCCCTCGGCTTCCGTTCCGCCCGGCCTTGTTGAGGACGCGCAACCGGTCCGTGGCGGAACGGAAACCATCCTTGTCGCCGAAGACCACGAAGGCTTGCGCGAGATCGCCCGCGAAACCCTTTCAAAATACGGTTACCGCGTTCTTCTCGCCGCCGACGGCGAACAGGCCGTGCAAGCGTTTCAATCCAAGCGCGACAAAATCGATTTGGTTCTTCTCGATGTGGTTCTCCCAAGATTGAGCGGCCCGGACGCCTATTCGCAAATCTGCCGCGAAAATCCCGGAGTACCCGTGATTTTTGTAACCGGCTACAGCCCCGATATCGCCTTGCTCAGCAAAGTGCAGGCGCAGGGCCTTCCCGTCGTTCAAAAGCCCTACTCTCCCCGCGACCTCGCCCGCAAAGTCCGCGAGATGCTCGACCGCTACAGCCAGCTCGTCCGTCGAAGTTGAAATAGAAAAGCCGAAATACAAAGCCGAAATAGAACGCCGAATTACGAATCCCGAACTTCGAATCCGAATCACGAATCAGTTGACACCCTTTCCCTTCCGGTGTTAATTGAACCCAATTCGTGGACTCCGGCTCTGGCCGGGTTGCTGGAAACTGTTAGCGCGGATTACCACTCAATCCAGCAACGAACCCACCCACCCTGGGAGGTGGATGCCGCCTGGTTTTCACCTCCCATTTTTTCTGCTGGCCCTTCGGTTTTTAGGGGGTCGGAGCTTCATCTCCGACATTAGCCGCTCAACTAGGCAAGGCTTTAGAGTCTGTGTGAGACCAGCGTTTTGCGTCAGGGCACGGCTTCAGCCGTGCCGTAACCCGGCGCAAAATCAGCGCGGCTTTAGCCGCTGAGGTCGCAAATTTCGAATTTGGGGTTTGTAGGGGGTCGGAGCTTCAGCTCCGACATCAACCGCCAACGCGTAAGCGGGGCTTTAGCCCTGAGGAGAATATTCTTTCCATGCCGCTGACGGCGGTATAATGCGCGGACTTCTCGGCATGTCGCGTGAGGACCGCGGCGGATTTTGCTGCCGGCGGAGGGGAGGCGAAGATGGGTCTGCAAATCTCGGCGCGAAAATCCGGCGCGGTCACCATCCTGGATCTGCAGGGCCGCATCACCATTGGCGCCAGCAACGACGCTCTCAACGTCGAACTTCGCAAACTCGCCGACGCCGGCCCGTCCGACGTAATCGTAAATCTCACCGGCGTTACGCAAGTGGACAGTTCCGGCATCAGCACCATCGTGCGCGCCTTCGTCACTCTCGATCGCCAGGGCGGCGGCCTCGAAATTCTCAACCCGATCGGCCACGTCCGCGAAGTCCTCGAGCTCACTCGCCTCATCAATTCCATTCCCACGTTCACCGACGAAGCCAAAGCCGTCGCCACCTTCCGCGGCGGCGTCCGCCACGCGTAGGTTTTCGCCTCTTGTCGGCCGTTGCCGGTCGCCTTGCGCCGTTCTCTCGCGCTTGTCATCCCGAGCGAGCGCAGCGACGAGGGATCTGCTGTTGCCCCGCCTTTCGTAGCGCCGGCATCTTGCCGGCTCTTTTGAATTTTCTCCGTAGGGGCACGGCATGCCGTGCCCGCCCTGGCCCTAGTGAGCGCCTCGGTTCTCAGAAAGGTGGGGATTTACTTTTCTTGTCGGCCGTTGCCGATCACCTTGCGCCGTTCTCTCGCGCTTGTCATCCCGAGCGAGTGCAGCGACGAGGGATCTGCTGTTCCCCGCATCTCGTAGCGTCGGCATCTTGCCGCCTTTTGCCGTTGCCCGTCGCCGTCTCCCTGGGAACGCCAATCTCCCGATTGGCGCTGTTGTCGTCGCCGTTTCCGTTTCCCGTCTTTGTAGAAGGCGTGAACTCAGTCAGTAACTAATGGGTGTGGTATTATCCGCTGGCGCTTCGATGGGTGAGCGTAGAAATAATCTAAGAACAAAAGGGTCGGCCACCCCGCCCGAGAACCACCTAAGGAATCACAGAGTGCGCTTCTATGTCGCGTTTCTGATAATTAGTCTGTTCGGCGCCGTACCCTGCGCCAACGCGCAACAGGACCCGTTCGACGCAGTAGCCTCAGATGTTGCCGCCGCCGTCGCAAAAGCGTCTCGAAAACACAACCTAGCTCCCAAGGTTTTGGTCGTTGATTTCTCCGAAACGAAGGGTTTCCCGACTGCGTTAGGCCCCGATTTGGCCCGGCAGTTTTTCCTAAGCCTGCAGGCACACTCCCAAAATTTTACGTTTCCCGACCGCGACGATTATTTGCATCAGTTTGCCGCTGACAAACTAACAGCCGAATCCTACGCAAACTCGAATACCTTCAAATGTTATACGCCCGTCCACGATGTGGCATTCATTGTAACGGGAGAAATGAAAGATCTGCCAGACGCGATAGTCATAAAGATAAAGACAATTCAAGTAAAGGGTAGCAAAGTGATATTCCAGCAGCAGGTAAACTTGCCCATCACTTCCGCTATGCAGCAATTCCTAACACCGGGCCCCGGGGTTGCTGGCTCTTCTGGCTCAGATCGCCCCGAAATGATGGATTTTCCCTCTCACGCCCGCGTTCCGAAGGCTTCCGCAAATGGTCACTATTCGATGCCCGTCTGCACTGTCTGTCGTAATCCGTCTTTCCCCCCGGTCGCAGTAGGGGTCAGATTTCAGGGAACGGTAATGTTAAATATTCGAATCGGCGCGGACGGGCGCGTCTTGGAAGTTGCGCTTCTTCGCGGACTTCCTTGCGGCCTGAATAATGCGGCGATTGAAGCCGTTCGCAGTTGGAAATTTCGTCCAGCGCAGGGTCCTGACGGTCAACCCGCCGAAGTGGGCGCGCAAGTTGAAGTCACCTTCCGGTTGTACTGACGGGCGAGCGGCCGACTCTTTTGATTTTGAATTGTCTGTTACCCCCGATCATCGAAGCGCGAGTGGATAATTCCACACCAGTAGTTACTCACTGAGTCCACGTACATTATAGGGTGCCCGGCTCTTCGGGTTTTGAAGGGTCGGGGTTTTCTCTTGCTTGGATTTTCTCTTCGTTTGTATTGAGGCGTAACTTCAGGCGTTCTTCTTCAATTCCGCGAGAACCAGCTTGGCAACTTCCTTCAGCGTGTCGAACACTCCCTGGCCCGTGATCGCCACGGCCTCGAGCGCCGGCTCGCCCTTCACCGCCAGGTTCTTCTGCAATTCCGCCACGGGCAGGATGTTCGGCAGGTCTCGCTTGTTGAGCTGTAAAACGTAGGGAATCGTATTGAAGTCCAGATTGTGATCTTTCAAATGCTCTCGCAGGTTGTCGAGCGTTTCAAGATTCGCGTCCAGCCGCTCTTCCTGCGAGTCCGCTACAAACACCACGCCATCCGCGCCCTTCAGAATCACCCGCCGGCTCGCCTCATAGAAAACCTGCCCTGGCACCGTGTACAAGTGAAAGCGCGTGCGGAATCCGCGGACTGTTCCCAAGTCCAGCGGAAGAAAATCGAAGAAAAGGGTGCGGTCGGTTTCCGTTGCCAGCGAAACCATCTTTCCCTTTTGATTCGATCCCGTGTGCTCGTAGATCCACTGGAGATTGGCGGTTTTCCCGCCAAGTCCGGGACCATAATAGACGAGCTTGCAGTTGATTTCCCTCGCGGGAAAATTAATGAACGGCACAATTTCCTCAGACTTACTCAGCCCTTACCTATATACCATGGCCCCTACCACATACCAACGCGCCGCCAAAGATTGTGCTTCGCAACTGACAATGCTGCTTGGCTCCCGGCCTCCAAAATACCTGCTCTCCGGTTGCAAAAGCTCCATCATTTTCCAGTGGCATCGCCGGACCCCAGTGACCTTCGTTTTTTTCTCTTGACACGTTTTCTTCTATATGTTACAAACTGTAACGCTACAATGACTAACACACTAATCAAGCGTCTAAGAAACCTGGGTGAGGTCGAGCAAATCGTCATGGATTACGTTTGGTCCCACGGTCCCGTTGCTGCCGAGGATTGCCGCGAGGCTCTCGCTTCCACGCGCCCTATGAAAGAGTCCACCATTCGAACCGTGCTTCGCCGCCTCGAGCAAAAGGGCTACGTGATGCACGAAATCCGCGGACGCACGTTTATCTATCGCGCCGCCGAAGGCCGCCAGAACGTTGCCGTCCGCGCCGTAAAAAATATCATTGACCGTTTCTGCGGCGGCTCCGCCGAACAGCTCGTTATCGGTATGGTCGATAGCGCCGTGCTCGATCGCAAGCAGCTCGAGCGCCTCGCTCGCAAAATCGCCGAGCGAAAGGACAAGGAAGACAAGCCATGATTCCGAGCGCACCGATTGCCACATTCATGCTCGCAAGCTCATTCCAGTCGGCATCGACAAGCCTTCTCGCCCGCGCCGCCGAACCAGCTGCCCGGTCCATCCTTCTGGCCTTTGCCGTTGCAGTCCTGCTGAGCGTCCTTCGCGTGAAAAGCGTAACGCCTCGCCTCGCCGCGTGGAAAATCGTGCTGTACTGCGCGCTCGCCATGCCCGTTCTCGGCTGGGTTCTCCCCGCGCTTCCGCTTTCGGTACCCGCTCCCGAATTTATGGCCGGTTCTGTTTCGCGCAACGTTGACCTTGTTCCCACCCCGGCTGCACCTACCAGCCCGGTTCACTCCGCAATTAAGTTTCACGCAAAGGCTTCAGCCGCGCCCGCCACAAATAGCTCTGCCATAAATAGCGACCTGGCGCTGTCGGTGACCGAGCCATCGCGTCCGACGTCAGCGGCTCCCGCACCGAAGCAAGTTCGCACCGAGTCGCTCCTTACTCGCTTAAGGGTCGCCGCTGGCGCCGTTTACGCGGCAGTCGCCACAATCTTTTTCGCGCGCTTCTTGCTGGGCTTTCTTCTTAGCCGCCGCCTCGAACGCGCCGCTCGCACCGTTAACGATCCGCGCGCCCTCGGCAGTCTCGCGTTTCATTCTCGCGCGGCTCGTCTCAAGAAAACGCCGCGGCTCGCCGAATCCGAAATCGCTCTCGTGCCCGTCACTCTCGGTGTGCGCCGCTCCTCCATCTTGCTTCCCGCAGGCTGGCGCGATTGGGATGATGCCGAACTCGACGCCGTCATGGCTCATGAGGTTTCGCACGTCGCCCGTCGCGATGCGCTCGCGCAGCGGCTCTCGCTCCTTCATCGCGCTGCTTTCTGGTTCAGTCCATTGAGTTGGTGGCTTGATCGCCGCATCGCCGAACTCGCCGAAGAAGCCAGTGACGAAGCGGCACTCGCTCACGGCGCTAACCGCACGCGCTACGCCGAAACTCTTCTCAACTTTTTTTCCGTGCTCGAATCTGCGCCAGGCCGCATGAACTGGCAGGGGGTGTCCATGGCTACACCAGGTACAGCAGAACGTCGCGTCGACAGAATCCTCTCGTGGAAAGGTGTGGCGTCGAGCGGACTCAAGAAGTCTCTCGCTCTCGGTTTTGCGCTGTTCGCGCCGCCGGTGGTTTTTCTCGCCGCGGCCGTTCAGCCGGCATTTCACATCCAGGTCCATACGGCGCCTCCGGCCCAGCAGCAGGAGCAAGCTCCACCGCCGGCGCCCCCCGCGGCCACCGTGGCACCCTCTCCATCAGCCCCGCTCCCGCGCGTCGAGCCGATCCCTTACGTGCAGCGCGTGGCGCCTGTTGTCCCCGTTGCGCAACTTGCTGGGCAAGCTCAAGTGACGACCGGGTTCAATTACATCATCCAGGATGACGACAATTGGAGAAACGGCCAGTCGTTTGTCGTCGCTTCAGGGAAAAAATATATTTATGTCGGCCGCCACAACTTCACTTTCAGCTCTTCGGGCGACGGCGACAACGATGACATCCGATGGCTCCGCCATAAAATCTCGGGTGACTTCATCTACTTCGAGCGCGACGGCAAGTATTACGTCATTCGCGATGAAGCCACCATCAAGCGCGCCCTCGATCTTTTCGCGCCCATGCAGGACCTCGAGAGAAAACAAGAAGAACTCGGCAAGCAGCAGGAAGCTCTCGGCGAGCAACAGGAAGCCCTCGGCCAAAAGATGGAAGAAGTAAAAGTCTCCGTGCCGGATATGTCTGCTGATCTCGATCGCGTCCGCGAAAAAATAAAGCAACTCGGCGCCGGCGGAACGCAGGAGGAACTCGGCGAACTCCAATCCGAAATTGGAGAATTGCAAAGCAGAATCGGCGAACTGCAATCTCAGGCAGGACGCCGGCAATCCGAAGTCGGTCGTCAGCAAGGTGATCTGGGGCGCAAGCAAGGTGAACTCGGAAGAAAACAGGGCGAGATCGGCCGCCAGCAAGGCGAGCTTTCGAAAAAAGCCACGCGCGAGATGAAGCCTCTTCTCGACGACGCCATCGCGCGCGGCCTCGCG
>Ga0073928_10005415_pt1 | contig 17932 bp, 13 predicted proteins | sample PaiPotPPA55metaG_FD_76969 | JGI IMG/M metagenome (GOLD analysis project Ga0073928, IMG submission 76969) | Iron sulfur acid spring bacterial and archeal communities from Banff, Canada, to study Microbial Dark Matter (Phase II) - Paint Pots PPA... ... | reverse complement strand
GTTTTGCTGAAAATGCTGAATCCAATACATTTTGCCGGCGGCGGGGTCCAGCGCGATGGCCACGGGAAAGAACGGATGGATCAGGACCTGGGGTGACGTGCCATCGAGGCTGGCCCGGCGGATGTCGCCGGTGTCGTTGTCCTGGTTTCCATCGGTCCAGTACATCTCGCCGCCGGCAATGTCGAAAGCGATGCCGTAGGGTCCAACCAGCCCGTGGATGAGGGTGGTCTGCCCCGTGCCGTCGAGGTTGGCCCGCCGGATGTCGCCCCCGTTATTCCCGCCTGACCCGAAGTTGCTGTTATCCGTCCAGTAGATGTAGGCAGACCGGGCCTGACCCGCCGCTCCAAGCACTGCCCCGAGGACCACCAAGCCGCAAAGAAATCGTTTCATGACATGCTCCTCAGCGAACTGCCGTTGACCCCCTGATTTTGATCCTGTTAATGCCGCTCGTGGCTTGCGCGAGTTCACCTATAAGACATGGCGCTGTCCAATCCAAAAGACTGACAGGCGGGGGATACAATTTGCTTGCCGGCGGCGGGACGCTCGTTTACATTGCTCGTCGCCGCCCGTGCGTCTCCCGCACCGGGCGCATCGGCTACACGTCGGGCGATCGGATCTCCGGGAGCGTCTGGGAAGAGGAGGCCGCGATGCAAGCGCCTGCTTCAGAACGCCTTACGCGTCTGCTGAAACATCTGGGTAAGGGCGGACCGGAGGCGAGGGAGGAATTGCTGTCCCTCGTGTACGACCAGTTGCGCGCCCTGGCGCGGCAGCAGATGGCCCGCGAGCGTCCGGACGCGACCCTCCAGCCGACGGCGCTTGTCCACGAGGCCTACCTGCGGCTCTTCGGCCCCACGCCTCTGCGGTGCAACGATCGCAAAGCGTTCTTCTCCGCCGCGGCCGAGGCGATGCGGCGCGTCCTGATCGACCAGGCCCGAAGTCGCCAGCGATTGAAGCGTGGCGGGCAACAGCGGCGAACTTCTTTGAGCGGCCTCGACCTGGCGAGCGGCGTCGACGAGGAAAAGGTCTTGGAGATCGACGACGCGCTTTGTTGTCTTGAAAGCAGCGAACCCGACGTCGGCGCTGTGATCCGGCTGCGGTTCTATGGCGGCCTGACTGCGGCGGAGACGGCGGAGATGTTGGGCGTCTCCGAGCGCACCGTCTACCGCGACTGGCTCTACGGCCGCGGGTGGCTCATCCGCCAACTTGGCGATCCGACCGCACCCCGATCGTCCTGAACGTCTTCCATTGAAGGGACGTGAGATGAGTGACTCCGACACGATTCGCCTTCGGGAGATTCTGGCCGAAGCCATGGCCAAGCCGGCGGCCCAAAGGGCTGCGTTTCTTGCCGAGGCCTGCGCCGGCGACGACCGCCTGAGGGGCGAGGTGGAGTCGCTGCTGGGCGGGTTGGAGCGGGAAGAGGAGTTCCTCGCCTGCCCCACGCGCGCGAACGCGGATTTGCCAGCCTGCGGAATACCCGGGCTCGACGCGAGCGCGGTGCAGTCACTGCTGGCGGAGGGGCCGGGTTCCAGTATCGGCCGATACAAGCTCCACGATCTGATCGGCGAAGGGGGCTTCGGCAGCGTTTTCCTCGCCCGGCAGGAACATCCAGTCCGCCGCGACGTTGCCCTCAAGGTGATCAAGCTGGGGATGGATACGAAGCAGGTGATCGCCCGCTTCGAGGCCGAGCGGCAGGCCCTGGCGATGATGGACCACCCCAATATCGCCCGCGTGTTCGACGCCGGGGCCACGGACAACGGTCGCCCGTATTTCGTGATGGAGCTGGTCGAAGGCGTCCCCATCACCCATTACTGCGACGACAGGAAACTCAGCATCCGAGAGCGTCTGGAACTATTCGTGCAGGTCTGTCAGGCGGTGCAGCACGCCCACACCAAAGGGATCATCCACCGCGACCTCAAACCGTCTAACGTGTTGGTCGCGTCTCAGGATGGGATGCCGGTCCCGAAAGTGATCGACTTCGGCATCGCCAAGGCGGTCAGCAGCCGCCTCACGGAGATCACGCTATTCACCGAGTATCACCAGCTCATCGGAACGCCCGCGTACATGAGCCCGGAGCAGGCGGAGATGAGCGAGACCGACATCGACACCCGCAGCGACATCTATTCGCTGGGGGTGCTGCTGTACGAGTTGCTGACCGGCAGCACACCGTTCAACGCCGAGGCGCTGCGGAGCAAAGGATACGCGGAGATTCAACGGGTGGTGCGGGAGGTCGAGCCGCCCAGACCCAGCACGCGGCTCGGCACGATGGGGACCACGACGGACACGATCGCCGCCAGTCGCGGCACCGACCCGAGGCGACTTGCCCAGATGTTGCGCGGCGAGTTGGACTGCATCGTTCTCAAGGCGTTGGAGAAGGACCGCACGCGTCGGTACGAGACCGCCGCCGCTTTGGCGCTGGACGTGCAACGCTACCTGAATGACGAGCCGGTGCTCGCCCGGCCACCCAGCCGGGCGTACCGCTTCCGCAAGCTCGTCCAGCGCAACCGGCTGGCGTTCGGAACGGCGGTGGCCCTCACGCTGACGCTCGTGGGTGGACTGGGCCTCTCGACGTGGTCGCTGGCGCTTGAAGCCAAGGCACGTCTGCGGGCGATATTCGCCGAGACACAACAGACAAATCTGCGCTGGGACGCCGAGCAGCGCGCCTATGCGGGGGACATGAACGCAATCTAGCAGGCGCTGACGCGGCACAACTTGGGCCGGGCGCGGGAGCTACTGAATCGGCACCGGCCCCGGCCCGGTGACAAGGACCTGCGCGGGTGGGAGTGGCGCTACCTCTGGCAGCAGTGCCGCAGTGATGCATTGGGCGAGTTATGCCACGGGGACACGGAGGTCTATTCCCTGTCCGTCTCGCACGATGGCCGCTGGCTGGCGGTCGTGTGGCAAGGAGACGAGTTGTCGGTTTGGGACCTGCATGTGCGGCGCCAAATCGCCAGGCTGCCTGCCGCCGGGGGGAGTGGGGGCGAGGGCGAGGCACGCACGGCGTTCTCCCCCCGCGAACCGCTTCTGGCGTACTCCAGCTCATCCAGAGACCAGCAGGGGCGATGGCGCCACCACGTGCATCTGTGGGACCCGCTCACCCACCGGGAGCAGGCACAGGTCGAACTGAACCAGCGGTGTACGGGCCTGGCGTTCGCTCAGGATGGCCAGACGCTTCTCACAAGCACTTGGGGCCCCAAGGGGGAGCTGACGTGCTGGCAAGTCCGCAAAGGCACGGAACTGAAAACGGTGCCCGCGCCGCAGACGGACTGGGACGAGATAGCGGCGACGCCGTTCGCCGCAACCGCCGATCTGAGTGCCGCCGCCGTCGCGCCGCCTGGCTCTTATGGGGTCATCGACCTCACCATGAGAAAGCAGCGGTGGAGCAACAACGACTCGACCGGGGGGCTGAGTTCCATGACCTTCTCGCCGGACGCCAGGATTCTGGCGGTCAGCTTAGGATCGCAACTGGGGTCGCACGAGTCCGGCATCCACCTTTTCGATGCCGTCACGGGTAAGCCGCTCGGTCCGCCTCTGGAGGGCCATCTTGCCTGGGTCGGCGCGATGGTCTTCTGGCCGGACGGCAGAACGCTGGCCTCGGCAAGCGGTGACCAGACGATCCGGCTGTGGGACGTGAGCGATCCGGCGCGGGCGAATCCAATCGGACGGCCGCTGCGCGGGCACACCCAGGAGGTATGGCGACTGGCGCTGCTGCCGGATCGCAGGACGCTGATCAGCGGCGCCAAGGACGGGTCCGTCTACCTGTGGGATACCTCGACTGCCCGCCTCGACCGCTCCCATCTGGTGATCCCGGATATCCGTCCCGACGGGTGGGACTTCGGTAGTGACGGCACCTCGCTTGTCACAATCGATCGTCAACATCGGGTCATGCGGTGGCAGGGGCCGAATTTTCAGGATCCGCGTCCGGTCATGCAAGTCGGCGACAGCGCCAGGTGTACCCTGCCGCTCGATCACTGCGGCTTGCTCACCGCGTGCTTTAGCGATGGGGCATTCAGGATCTGGGACCTGAACTCCATGCGCGAGCTTCTTGCGCCGCCTGGAGCGCCGCCCCATTTCATTGCCATGACGCCCGAGCGATGCTTATTTCTCTACACGGGTGAGGACAATGAGGCGATCGAGTGGGACCCGGTGAACGCACGGCAGACGGCCCGTTGGCGCGCGGTGGATGGGATTAGCGCGTACACGTTTACTCCCGACGGGCGGTGGCGAGTGGCGATGAGCTACGGCGGCACCGGTTCCATCATGGACGCGGCGACGGAGCGTCAGACGCCGTTCAAGCTTGCGGCGCGGGAGGTGAATGACGCCTGCTTTTCGCCCGATGGGAAGTTCCTGGCGATCGCCAGCGAATTTGGACCGGTGAAGCTCTGGGAGACCGCTGAGTTGGTTTCCGGCGGGAAGCTGTCGGCCGGAATTACGCTTCCAGCGTTCACGCTCGCCCCGCATTCCGTCGCGTTCTCCCCGGAAGGGCGTCTGGCTGCCGGCGGCGGTGGGAGCGAGGCCGTCAAGCTCTACGATGTGGACAGCCGCCAGGAGGTGCTCACCCTTCCCGCCACTGGCTTCCTCTTCGAGCGGACCAAATGGTCCCCGGATGGCAGCGTGCTCAGCGCCCGAAATGGCCGGGGCGAGCTGCACCTCTGGCGTGCGCCGTCGTGGGCGGAGATTGACGCCGCGGAGGCGAGACAAGCTGCCCGATAGCGGCCGGAATCCGTGGCGTGCATTCGAAATCAGGGGCGGACTCACCGCGAATCTCCTCTCCATCGCATAAGATTGTCGCGGACGTATGAACGAGCGTATCCAAAAAGTACTTGCAAATAGCGGGGTCGGGTCGCGACGGAAGGTCGAGGAGATGGTCCGGCAGGGGCGCGTCTCGGTCAACGGCAAGATACAGACCGAACTGCCGATCCTGATCGATCCGCGGCGCGACCGGATCACGGTGGATGATGAGCCGGTGCGGCTCGGCGGACGGCGAGCGGCCGAGCGCGTCTACCTGCTCATGAACAAGCCTCGCGGCGTCTACAGCACCAACGTGGCCCAGGGGGCGCAGACGCGGGCGATCGACCTGCTGCCGCCCAATTTCGCGCAGCGGGTTTACCCGGTGGGCCGGCTGGACGCGGAATCCAAAGGCCTGCTCTTGTTAACCAATGACGGCGAGCTCACCAATCGGCTCACCCACCCGCGGTACGGCGTCCCGAAGATCTATCGTGCTGTCGTCGACGGGTTCGTCACCACGCGCGATGTGCAGGAACTGGAAAAGGGCATAGGGCTTGCCGACCGGAGTGGGCAGGGGGCCAAGACCGGCAGCCGTCACATCAGCATCGCCCGTCGCTCGCGTGACAAGACGGTTCTGGAGATCACCATTCGCGAGGGGCGCAATCGACAGGTGCGGCAGATGCTCGCCAGGCTCGGGCACAAGGTGCGCGATCTGACGCGAATTCGGATAGGGCCGCTCACGTTGGAAGGATTATCGCCGGGCGCGTTTCGGCCGCTGCGCGCGCCAGAGGTGCGACGATTACAGGAGGCCGGCCGGCCAGGGCAGCGCAAAGAAAATCCGACCAACGATCGTGGGTCCGCGTAGGGCGGGCATTGCCCGCCGCGAGCGATTTTTGGCGGGCATTGCCCGCCCTACATGCTCAATTGCCCCGCCATTTGAACGCGGTCGGCTGGAACTGGTTGAAATGAGACGTATGGAACTTCTCGCCAAGCGCGAGGATGTTCCCGACGTAGGTCTCGTACTCGTTTGAATGGAGTTTCTGGAACCCCGCGGTGCCGACGAGGCAGATCCAGTGCGCGCTGAATTCTTGAACGTGCTCCAGCGTGCAGGGCATGCCGTTGTGGGTCAGGTAGTCGCGCGCCTCCTCGGCGGCCGGCTCCTCCGAGGGTGGATAGCTGGCGATGATCACATACTGGAGGCCGACGGTCCGCGGGAGTGCCGTTTCGACTCCTGCCGGCACGAGCGTCGGCCGCGTGTTGTCGCGCGGCCTGCTTCCGTTACTCGATTCGACGGGCCGGCGCGGCTCGGGCGTGCTGCTGCCTTGCGCCCTGGTCTGGCGCGGGCGAACGTCGGTGACGCTCTGCTGCGGGGGTTGAGTGAGGAGTTGCTGGACGTGGGGCGATTCGCCCGCCGAGGCCGTCTGCGGCCCGTGAGTCAGGTGCCCGCCGATGACGTAGGCCATCGCAATGAGCGCGAAGACGCCGAACGCCGAGACAACTGCCGTGGTGTATCGCAGCCGGAAGGTGATTTCCTGGCGGCCGCGGTCGAAGGCCAGGTGGACCGTCGATCGCCCGTCCCCGCTCGATACGGTCGGCCTCGGGGCCGGTGCTGGTGGAGTTGATTCCGGCTCGCTGAACGACGGCTCGGCCGGCGGCGCCGGCTTGGGGGTCTGGCTCCCCTTGAACCACCAGGTGGGGGTGCGCAGCTTCTGGGCCACGGCCTGGGGCCGTTTGCCACTGTGGATCACCTCGAATAATGCGGTGGAGTGCTTTCCCTTGGCCATCCGTGACCTCCCGGCTGAGCGGCCTGGCACGGCAAAAACGGCGACGCGCCTTGAGCATCGGCCGATTTCCCGAGCCGCGTGAGGAGCGGTTTTTCCGCCCGTTCGCTTCCGCGACCAAGTCGCTGGGCTTCCATCGCGGATCTCCGATCCGCGGTGTTGCGCTCTCACCTCCGATAACCTCCCCGAAACGCCGCGGACCGCGCGGCATCACGGGGCGGATTATCGCTCTAACATACGTTTCCCAACCCTTGCGGTCAAGCACTCAGGGGCGGACGTGGATGAGCCGATGTGCATCGGGGGAAGTTGTATCGTAGTTTCCCAGCGGGCGCTTTAGAGCCCTGAAAGCGAGTCTGCCATGCAGCGTCCGGTGATGGATCCGACGTTCCTGAAAGACGTCGTCAAAGCCAAGAGGAAGGGCCTGCCCTACTGGCAATTCGTCAAGCGGTCGGCCAAGTGGTTCGGGCGGTCGCTGTTGAGCAACCCGCTGGTCGTCCGCCGGCCCGACGATCCATGGAAGCCCTCGTATTTCAAGCTCCTGGTCCGAATGGTGGTGACCTGGTCGATCTTCGCACCGGTGCTGGTGGGGCTGACGGCGTTCATTCTGGTTTGGCTGGGGACGCACCCGTCGGTCCCGCTCACCGTGGCCGACCCAAACAGCCAGGGGTGCTATTTCGACACGCTGCAGTTTGCCAGCGGGGACGGCACGCCGCTCATGGCCTGGGAATTGCCGGTGGTCGATGCCAAGCGCGTACTCGACGAGCGCGACCAGGTGCTGAAGATCCGGCGGCCTGCGATCATTCTGGTGCACGACTTCGGGCAGTCGCCGCAGCAGATGCTGCCGCTGGTGCGGCCGCTGCATGACGAGGGAATGCTGGTGATGGTGCTGGCGCTGCGCGGAACCGGGACGGGAAGCCCCGCCGGGCAGACGTTCGGGCTGGATGAGGCCAAGGACATCGCCGCCGCCGTCGATCTGATGCGCCACAACCCATTTGTCGACCCCAACCGCATCGCTCTGGCGGGGATCGGCACCGGGGCCAACGCGGCCCTGATTGCCGCCTCGCGCGACGCGAACATCAAGGCCGTGATCGTTGCCAACCCGGTGAAGAACTGCGACGACGAGGTCGCTCGCCGGATCGTTCCGCGAAAGCCGTGGCTCAAGTGGATGGAGCCGCTGTGCCGGCAGGTGTTCAACCTGGTCTATCGCGCCGAGGTAACGGACGTCAACTACGACAAGCTTGTCATGGTGCGGAACTCGCGCCCGACGCTGCTGTTTGACACCGGCGACAACTACGTGTTGCATGAGGGGACCACTGCAAAGCAGATGAAGGTGTTCTGCCGCCGGTACCTGCGGACGCGCGACTCGCAGGCGCTGAGCGCGGCGCAGTGAATTGGGGTCGCGGCGACTCTCGCGGCCCCGCGGCGCCGCGGGTACAATGCCGCCAATGAGCAAGGGCCCTCTTTCTGGAAGCGCGGCGGGCGTCCTGCTCGCCATCGCGCCGATGGTACTCGCGTCCGTCGGTTGCAGTCAGGTCGGCAGTAAGGCGCATGACCTTGGGTCGGCCTTCTCCGGGAACTATGACGCGGTCGTGAACGCGAGCCCGACCGACGCGGTCGCGGCCGCAAGGCAGGCGGTGCAGGACGTGCACCTCGTCTTCATTTCCGCCGAAAAGTACCCAGACGACAACTCCACCGCCGTTATCGCGCGCAACGCGCAAGACGAGCGGGTGACTGTGACGATCCTGCCGGAGGGGTCCGCCGCCAGCCGGGTCGTCGTAACCACCGGCGTCTTCGGGAATGCTACGCTACGACAGCAGGTGATGGACGCGGTCCGGGCACGTCTCGGGCCGACCACGACGCAGTCGGCCGGCCCGGCGACGCAACCGAATTCGCCGCAGACGCGCCCTTGAGCGCGTCGTCAGATGTCATCGGAGGCAAAGACGACCGAGCAGGGCGCGCCGCCATAGTGTGATTGAATTGCATGCCTTAGGCGCGTTGCGTACACTGCCGCCGCCGTCGACCCTCCGGGGAGTTGTTGAACCCGCGGGTTTTGCGCGAAACGTTGCACATCAGTCCAGAGGAGTTCTCATGGCCACGTTGGATCACGTCACCCTGCCGCCTTCCGTCAAGCCGCCCCTCGATATGGGCGTTCGGCTCAGGTTATCGGTGATGATGTTCCTGCAGTTTGCGGTGTGGGGATCGTGGTTTACGGTCTTCAACATTTACTGCGCCACCCCCAAGCCGGACGGGGGGCTCGGCTTTACCGGAACACAGATTGGCAGCCTTTACGGGACGATGGCGCTCGGGGCCATCATTTCGACGATGTTCGCCGGCCAATTGGCCGACAGGGTCCTGTCCAGTGAATACCTGATGGCGATCTTTCACCTGGCAGGTGCGGTCTTGCTCTACCTGATGGCGCAGATCCACAGCTACGACGCGCTCTGGTGGACGGCGCTGGCCTATGCTCTGCTTTACAACCCGACTCTGGCAATTTCCAATTCATTGGCGTTCCACAACGTCCCTGACGCGACGCGCGACTTCCCCACGCTGCGCGTGCTTGGAACGATCGGGTGGATCGCAGTTGGATTTGCCGTCGGCTATTTGCTGCCGGGAAACGCCAATCAGACAAATAAACCTCTGCTACTCGCGGCCGCGCTGTCGGCACTGCTGGGGCTGTTTAGCCTGGCGCTGCCCCACACGCCCCCGACTGGGAAGAAGGGTGAGGCGGTCCCATTTCTTCGTGCGATCAAATTGCTTGCCGATCCGAGTTTCGGTGTGTTCTTTGCGGTCAGCTTTGTCATCACCATCGCGCTGGCGTTCTATTACGGGTTCGCCGGTACGTTCTTGAAAGAACTCGATGTCCATCCCAAGCCTGAGGTGACACAAACCTTCGGCCAGATGTCTGAGATATTCTTCATGCTCCTGTTGCCGTTCGCGTTGAAACGGTTTGGCATGAAGGGAGTGCTAACCGTCGGGATGGCCGCATGGGCCGTCCGCTACGGGTTGTTCAGCCTCATGCATCCGCTGTTTCTGGTGATCATCGGCGTGGTATTGCATGGGGTTTGCTTCGACTTCTTCCTGGCGGCGGGGTTCATCCATACCGACAACAAAGCGCCGGTCGCCATCCGCGGCTCCGCCCAGGCGCTATTTAGCTTCTTGACGTATGGGCTGGGGATGTGGATCGGCAACGAGATCTCAGGCCGCGTCGTTGATCGGTTCACGATTGGGGGCGTCAAGCACTGGTCGAGCATCTGGGCGGTTCCCGCCGTCGGGGCGACGATCTGCCTCGTGCTGTTCATCCTTCTGTGGCGCGATAAACCCGGAAAGGTGGAAGACGTTGAGCACCGGGGCTTCCCAGTCGATCCCATCGCCGAAACGGCTGCATCGCCCGCCAAACCCGATGAGGTCAGCCAGACGATCGCTTGACGATCGCCCCTAATCGGGCCGCGGACGACCCGGCTCAACTCGGCGGCGAATCGCTTTGGGCGCGGGGAAACTCACCGTCAACTAACGGCTTGACATAGTGCCGCGCTACGCGCCGTCGGCATACCCGACGATTGCGCCGCGAACAACGCGGGAAAACGCGGGCGGGGTTCAAACGAACTCGTCACCCATTCGTCCGAATCTTCGTAACCGAGCTTGATCAGCAGGTCGTCGGCCTCCTTGTGGAAGAAAGCACGGTCGGCGTCTGTGAAGGCGTGACGCCAGCTCGTGGGGCGATCGAACCGGGGGTCGGGCGCGATGGCAGTGCTGGGAGGCCGGAACGCCAGCCTCCGTCGAAGCCGATCGATGAATGTGCTGCCACAATTAGCGGGCCGTCGAACTGATCCGCCGTCCCAGCGAAGACCCAACTTTTCCGCCAGTCCAGGCATGGTCCGCTCGGGGCAGTGCTGCAGTTCCTCCATGGCGACACAATAGACCGTCGGGTCGTCCACCCACCGCCGGATGTGTTCCGCCCAGGCGCGGACGCGGCCGACGCCGCCGGGCCGCTGGCGGATGAACTGCGAGAGCGGCACGCGGGCCTCGGCCGCGTACCCCTTCATGAACTGATGTAACGAACAGAGGACCTCGCGGCCATCACGGTACAGGTAAATGTAGATGGCGCTCTCCCGCAGCCACGCGGCCATCTCGGCCTCGATCCCGGGCGCGAACCGCGCCGTGCCCCTGCGTGGCGGGCAATCCGGAAGTTTGTGCGTCTTGATCAGTGGTCGTTCGGCCCGTCGCAGGACCTTCAGAATCAGGTCGGTCGGGTCTGGGCCGTGGGCCCTTAACAACCGGTCCAAGTCCAGATAGAGACGGTCGGCCGGCTCGCCGCACAGCTTCCACGAGGAGCACTGGCGAAAGTTGAGCCGCAGCGTGTCGATGCACAGATGGGTCCCGCTGCGCGGATGGCTGGCTACAACGATCGGCCTGCAACCGATCCGGTCCAGTTCCCTCCGCAGCCGCCGCATTCTCCCGAAGATCCCCGCTCCGGTTGCCGTGCGCCCGCTCATCCACCGGGGTAGAACGCCGGTGATTCCGAACTATTGTTCGAGGGATGAACGGATCGCAAGATTCGCGAAAACGAATTCGTGAGCCGGGATCATCAGATCTGCGCGGGGCCCCAGAGCGTGGAAGTTACGGCCGGCGTCGCGGTACTACATTTCTTCCGACCCACGCGCGGAAGTCGCGGATCCACTCCGTTTCGTTGGCCGCGAGGCCCGACTCGACGAAACGAGCGAGATCTTGAGCACGGACCTGTGGGAACGTTGGAGTGCGTTCGGCTTCGACGTATCTGCCGTTCGATTGGAGAAGCATAAACCGCGGCTTCCCGAGGCGGTATCGCCAGACCTCCGGCACGCCCAGCTTCGCATACGCCTTCATCCGCATGCCTACCATGCGGCGGCTGATCTCCACCTCGATAACCAAATCCGGCGGTGGGTCGCGGCGAAGGTCGATCTTGCGCTTGCCTCGGACGAGGGGCTCGCTCTTGAGATAGAACGATTCGTCGGCCTCGAGGCCCGCACGGCGGCCCTCACGGCGCCAAGTCGTGGTTCCGGCGCTTGAAATGGGGACGTCCAGTTCTTGCGCCAGCGTGTGGACGAGAAGGTAGAATAGACGGGCGATCCGGTCGTGCGGATACGAGGGCGACATTAGTTCAAGCGTCCCACGGTAATAGGTTACGAACGCGTGTTGATCGGCGCTTGCGATTTGCTTCAAGACCGATTGATAAAAGTCCCAATCGACATCGTATAGGACGAATCGATCAGATCGCCGGGATAGGCTTGTCTCGGTCGTCATCTGCTACGGGGAAATCTTGAAATGCTCGGCGACCCAATCTCGAAACGCACGGATCCAATCCGTCTCGCCCCTTCCGTGACGCATGTGCATGAAGCGCTCCATCTGGCCCAGAGGCAAATCGGGAAAGCTCGGGCTTGCGGACACCAGCGCGTACTTCCCATCGTCCCGCAGTTCCCGCACGGTCAGATGCTCGTCCTCGTAACGCCACAGCTCCGGGATTCCCAGCGAGGCGTAGATTTCCTGCTTGGCCAGGGTGCTGCGGGTGATGTCCACCTCGATGGCCAGGTCGGGAGGCGGGTCCTTCTCGAGCGTTATATCCTCCCTGCCACGGACTGCCGGCTCGTTTCGGACGTAATAGCATTCGTCCGCTTCCAGGCCCTTGGCCAGGTCCTTGCGCCGCCAGGTAGTCATTCCGAAGCTGGCGATGGGAATGCCGCACATTTCGGTATAGACGTAAAGCAGCCGGCCCAGGAGCCGGCCGGAACGGTCGTGCTTGGGCAGTGGTGACATGAGTTCAAGCGCTCCCCGGTCGTAGGTCAGGAACAGATGCTGGCACTCCAGGTCGCGCAGCAGGGCTTCATACGTTTCCCAGGAGATGTCATAAAGAACGATTCGCTGGGACACGGGCGCGCAGGCCCTGCACGTGTCGAGGTGCGTCACCTTTTCGGGGACAGTGGCGGTGGACATCATCGGCCTCGACTCATTTTACCACCGGCAGCCCCAAGCCCTTCTCCGCCTTGATCTTCTCCCATCCGCTGCCCAGTGGTCCGATGGGGTCGGGGGGCTTGATGTCGACCTTCTGGTTGCGGAGCTGGGCCTCGCCACGCTGTACGCGATCGGCAAATTTGCGGACTTCGTCGAAGAGCTTGTCGAGCATCTGGTCCTCAGTGACGGTGGCGACCTGCTCGCCCTGGACGTAGATGACGCCGCGATGTTTGCCGGCGAAGACCGCCACGTCGCTCCCCTCGGCTTCCCCGGGGCCGTTCACGACGCACCCCATCACGGCCACCTTCACCGGCACGGGGATTTCCGCCAGCCGCCGGCGGACCTCGGACATCATCGCGATCAGGTCGATCTCGATCCGCCCGCAGGTGGGGCAGGCGATCAACTCGGGCTCGGTCCGCGGCCGCAGGCCGAGTACCTGCAGCAGTTCCTTCCCGTCTTCGACCTCGTAAATGGGGTCGGCGGCGTAGCTGATGCGGATCGTGTCGCCGACCCCCTGCGCCAGCAGCGCGCCCAGCGCTACGACGGAGCGGATGCGGCCCGTCTCGGGCGGGCCCGCGTGCGTCACGCCAAGGTGCAGCGGGTAGTCGAATCGCCGGCTGATCTGCCCATACGCGGACAACACGATCTCCGGGTCCACGCTCTTGGCCGAGAGCACCACGTCGTAAAAATCGTTGTCCGCGAAGATTCGCAGGTACTCTTCCAGCTTCTCGACCATGATCGAGGCCATCTGGCCCTGGTAATCCTTCTCCAGCGCCGCCTTTTCCTCGGCCCGCTGTCCCTTGTCCTGCCGCTCGACGATGCCCCCTTCGTTGGCGCCGACGCGGATCGGGACGTTGCGCTCCCTGCACGCGGCAATGACCTTCTCCACTTTCGGCCGGTCCTTGATATTGCCGGGGTTGAGCCGGATCTTGTGGATGCCGGCTTCGATTGCCTCCAGCGCCCGCTCGAAATGAAAATGCACGTCCGCAATGAGCGGCGCCCGCACCTGATTGAGGATCTCCTTGAGGGCGGCGGTATCCCGTTTGTCCGGCACAGCAACGCGGACCAGGTCCGCGCCGCCGTGGTGCAGCGCGTTGATCTGTTTAACCGTGGCGTCGATGTCGTACGTGTAGGTACTGGTCATCGTCTGGAGGGCGACCGGCGCATCGCCGCCGATCCCCACGAACCCGTGCTGTTTGTCACCAACGATGACCTTGCGCGTCTTGCGGCGGAGCGACACTGATGTCTCCTGTTGTGGACGCCATCCTGGCGTGCCGGAAAATGGGGAAACGACCTTGTTTGGGGATCGTAAGAATTTGGGGCGACGAAATCAATTTTAGCCCCCGCAAACGCACGCGAAACGCAGAAGATAAAACGTAGAACGTAGAACGTAATGAATCGCCGCGCATCGAATGAAGGGTATGCCGCCGCAAGGCGGGCGGCTACAATGAGGCTCTGCGAGGGGGCGGCGGCGCTGCGGAATTCAGCAAGGCTTGGCACCCATGAAGGTCCGATGTCCCGCCTGCCAGAAGAGCGCCCAACTGCCGGAATCGGAAGCCGGACAAATGGCGGTCTGCACGGCGTGCGGGGCGCTCTACACGCTTCCTCTACCGCCCCCCGAAGCGACAACCAAATCGGAAACCCGGGTGGAGGTCCGCGAGGAGGACCTGGCCCTATCGCAGGGCGGTCGTGCCTTGGCGGCCCTGTGGGTCGGGGCCGCCGTGGGATTATGCGCCGTCGCGCTTTTAGGCGTGCTGGGTCTCCACCAATGGGAGGGCGCGCGGCAGCGCCAGTCGCGCGCGAAGCTCGTCGAGATTAACCGCGACGCCGAGTCGCTGACGGCTACAGGCCGCCGGGCACGGGTGATGCGCCGCGCCGACGACAAGCGGACTGCGATCGCGACTCGCGCGGCTTCGACGACTCACGTCGCCCAGGCACTGGTCCCTCCTGCTACACAGCCGCTGCCCTCACCGCAGGCCGCAGCGCTGGTTCAGCCGGCGCGATCTCCGCAATCGGGCGCCGACTTTGGGACCGCCAGCGTCCGGCAGCCGCGCGTCGATCGGCCCCAGCCGCTTCCTCCGCCTGCCATTCCCCGGCCTCCCATAGCCGCCGTGATCGAACACAACCAGGACCTGACCGACGAGCAGATCGGCGATGCCATTCGCCACGGCGCCGACGCGCTGCTTGCCCGGTTCAGCCCCACGACCCGTCTGCTCCCCGACGCGCGCGACCCTGATGGGTACGGCAGAGGCATGGACATCCTGTGCGTCTACGCGCTGATGCAGTGCGGCCAGGCGATCGACGACCCGCGGCTCAACGTTCACGAGGCGACCATGCGGGAACTGATCGCCGCTATGAAGTCCCTGCCGCTGGGCAATTACCATTTCGAGACGTACTCCCGCGGCTTGCGCGCGACGGCGCTGGCCCTGTACAACCGACCGGAAGACCGCGAGGTGCTGCGGCAGGACGCCGTCGCTCTCGTGCGCGGGACACGCGGCGGCGCCTACTCCTACGAGCTGCCGCACAGCGGCAACCCGCGTCTCGATTCCGGCGGGTGGGACAACTCCAACAGCCAGTACGGATTGCTGGGCGTCTGGTCGGCCGCCGAGACCGCCTTTGAGGTGCCGCAATGGTATTGGCAATCCGTCCAGCACCATTGGGAGATGACGCAGCATCCCAGCGGCCAGTGGGGTTACTTCGGCGGCCGCACTCTCACGCACTCCATGACCTGCGCGGGACTGGCTTCGCTCTTCGTCACGCACGATTACCTGGACTTGCCCGTCTACGGGACGAACGTCGGCCGCGATCCCTTTACGCCTGCCCTGTGGCGGGGACTCAAGTGGCTCGAGGAGGACGACAACTGCATTGATCTCAACCGCGGCGGCTACGACCTATACGGACTGGAGCGCGTGGCCTTTGCATCGGGGTTCAAGTTCTTCGGCGAGCATGACTGGTATCGCGAGCTGGCCCAGCAGACGATCCAGCAGCAGCAGTCGGATGGGAGCTGGGGCACCGAGATCGAGACGGCCTATCACCTGTTGTTCCTTGCCCGCGGGCGTCATCCGATCCTGATGAACAAGCTCCGCTTCGACGGTTACTGGGCCAACCGCCCGCGGGATGTGGCCAACCTCGCCCGCTTCGCGTCACACCAGCTCGAGCGGCCGTTGAACTGGCAGGTCGTGCCGCTCAAGAACGACTGGACCGAGTGGGTGGACTCGCCCATCCTCTATCTCGCGAGCCACCGGCCGCCCCGCTTCTCCGAGGACGATGTCCACAAGATTCGCATGTTCATCGAAAACGGCGGGCTGCTGTTCACCCAGGCCGACGGCGACTCGCCCGATTTCAATCGCTTCGCGCGCGAATTGGCCCACAGGTTATTCCGCGATTACGAGATGCAGGACCTGCCGCCCACTCATCCGCTTTGCAGCGCGATGTACAGGATTGAGCCGCCGACCGGGTCGCTCAAGATCGTCGCCAACGGCTCTCGAATTCTGATGCTTCACTCGACGACCGACTTGTCCAGGTACTGGCAGATGCGCGATGACAAGAGCAAGGCGTCCGCGTTCGAGTTCGGCACGAATCTGTTCATCTACGCCGCCGGCCGGCGCGACCTGCGCAACCGATTGGTATCGACTTACATACCGCCGGTGCACGCGCCTGCAACTCAGACGTTCCGCCTGGCCCGGCTGAAATACAACGGCAACTGGGACCCGGAGCCGGCGGCGTGGACGCGGTTCGGCCGATGGTTCCAGCTCCAGACCGGCTACGCCCTGGACATCCGCAGCCTTCCGATCCGCGACTTGAAGCCCGATACTGCTCCCGTCGCCGATCTGACCGGCACCGCGCGATACGACCTGACCGATGCGGAAGTCGCGTCGATCAAGAATTACGTGGAGTCCGGCGGCGTACTCCTGATCGACGCGTGCGGCGGCGCCGGCGCCTTCGACAAGGCGATGCAAAGCGATTTGTTCAAAGCGTTCCCCGATGTGTCGTGGCACGTCCTCTCGTCAACCCATCCAATGCTGAACGCCAGCGGCGACGGGATGGAGGACCTGTCGCGGCCCCGGCTGCGCCAGTTCGCCGTCGACGCCCTCGGCACCCACTGGGGCTTTCCCCGCCAGATTAAAGCCGGCCGCGGACACGTCATCGTCACCGACCTCGATCTCACCACCGGCCTGCTCGGCACCAACACCTGGGGAATCCTCGGCTACGACCCCGCCTACGCCCAGGCTTTGGTAAAGAACGCGATCCTCTGGACCCTCGACGGCCAGCGCGACGCCGAGTCCCTCGCCAAACGTTGAACCTGAATGTCCCAGATGTCCCAGAATGTCCCGAAATGTCCCGGTTTTTGCATTACTTTATCATATTCTTGTGTGAGACATTCCCCAACCCGCCGTGGCGGGTGTCTGCGGGCGCCCGCGGCTGCTTATCCAGGTAGCCGGCGGCGGCGGCTTCCGGACACGCCGACGCCAACCCGCGGGGACAGGGTTGCCGAGCCGCTCGAACGGCCCGCACCATCCGCCCACCTGGCACGTATCGGCCGCACCATATCGGCGTGTCGAAGCGATGCCCGCCGCATATGCGTTCGGCTCCCGTTTCGCTTGCGACGTGTTATAGTTGATTCGCATGACCCAAGCTTCACTCACCCGCAGCATCAGGCGGGCGCTGACTCAGACGCTGCGCGAGAATCGTGATGGCGTCCGCGATCTTCTGGCTGAGATCCTGGAGGATGTCGGCCTTACATACGCCATCGAGCGGGGGCGAAAGTCGAAGCACGTCAACCGCGCTCGGATTATGCGGGCGCTCACGGGCCGGAGATGAAGATCAACGCAAAAACCAGGACCAAGGCGACGCAGCCGCTCAACCGGTACCCCCGCGGGTGGGACCGCAAGAAGATTCAGGAACTCGCCGACTACTACGAAAACCAGACCGACGAGGAAGCGGTCGCCGAGGCGGAGGCGGCGTACCGCGAAGGGACGGCCACCGCGGTCGACATGCATGTCAAGCGGGTGCGGCGCGACCTGGTCGCCCTCCCGGATGGCGCGGGGAATCGCCGTAATCGCAACGAGGCCGCGACGAGAAGGCTGCTCGTGCTCTCCTGTTCGCAACGCAAAAGGTCGAATCCGCTTCTGCTCCCCGCGTTGGAGCGATACGATGGGCCCGCCTTCCGGGTATTGCGAAAATATCTACGTACGTCGAACGACCCCTCGCTTCGCGTGTGCGTGCTGTCGGCGAAATACGGGATCGTTGTAGGCGATGCGCCCATTCCGGATTACGATCAAAGAATGACGGCGCAACGTGCCGAGGCTCTGAGGGGCACTGTATTGCCTCAGTCGGAACTGGAGGACCCGGCGGTCGGCGTAAGATATAAAGGCGGTGCCATATGGAGCATCCTCCCATGCCGACCGAACGACGCCATTTCACCGGGGCCCAGAAGCTGG
>Ga0073928_10005414_pt1 | contig 17937 bp, 11 predicted proteins | sample PaiPotPPA55metaG_FD_76969 | JGI IMG/M metagenome (GOLD analysis project Ga0073928, IMG submission 76969) | Iron sulfur acid spring bacterial and archeal communities from Banff, Canada, to study Microbial Dark Matter (Phase II) - Paint Pots PPA... ... | reverse complement strand
CTGTCCCGCGATGACCGCCTTCGACTGGGTCTTGTGAAAGCGCAGATGCACGATCGATCCCGTGCTCACCCCTGGGAACACCACCGCTTTCAGGCGCGAATCCTCGAACGTGGGGGCGCCTGCCGAACGCGGTTCCTGGATCTCGCGGATCTGGTCGGGCGCCACGATATGTTTGATGCCGTCAGGGCCGAGCGAGTACGCGTCGCTTATGTCGATGGTCGACGTCGATTTGTCGAACCAGATATAGCGCTGCGCGATTTCCCCAACACCTGCCGGCGTGTTCGCGCGCAAGGTGGTTTCGTCGTCTTCCGTCAGGGAGCCGTCTTCCGCTACGACGAAGGTATGGATGTCGCTGACCAGCGTGGACGGCTGCGCGGTTTCAATGGTGTCCATGCCGAATGCCGGCGATCCCAGGCACGCCAGCGAAGCGGCCAGCAGCATACGGCGTTTGACATCCATCGGTCTTGAACTCATGGAGGCGTTTTTACCTGCGGGTTCAACGGCTTATCGTATCTCGGGCGGTATCGGGCCCCGTTTACCCGCGCGCTACGCCGCACGGGCCTGTTCTTTGCTGTCACCCGACATATAGTGCGGCCGATCGCGGCGAGACCCAAGCTTGGCCGCATTCCTCGCGAGACTGTTACGCCTATTGAACCCTATTTCTACCATGAGAACTCAACGTCAGTCGTCCCTTCCTGCAGCGCGCATGTCGACGGGCATTACCGGGCTGGACAACATCCTGGGCGGCGGAGTGACGCCGAACCGCGTGTACTTGATCGAAGGGTCACCGGGGGCGGGAAAAACCACCCTCGCGCTGCAATTTTTACTGAGGGGCGCAGAGTTGGGCGAAGGGGGCTTGTACATCACGCTCTCCGAGACGCGCTCCGAGTTGCTGGCTGTCGCCGATGCCCACGGCTGGAACGTCGATGCGTTGTCGATCGTTGAACTGCTCTCCGACGAAGGGCTGGACCCCGAGTACGAGCAGTCCATCCTGCATCCGGCGGAAGTGGAGCTTGGCGAGACGGTCGAAAACGTGATGCGCCAGGTTGAAACGCTCAAGCCTGTCCGGATCGTGCTGGACAGCTTGTCGGAGCTGCGGTTGCTGTCGCAGAACCCGCTGCGGTACCGGCGCCAGATCCTCGCGCTCAAGCGCTATTTCGCGACGCGCGAGTGCACCGTCTACCTGCTCGACGACAACACCTCCGACCCCGGCGACCTGCAGCTCCACAGCATCGCGCATGGTGTGATCAGCCTCGACCAGCTTGTCCACGATTACGGCGGCGCGCGTCGCCGCGTGCGCGTGGCAAAAATGCGCGGCATCAAGTTTCGCGAAGGCTTCCACGACTTCACGCTGGAGACGGGCGGTATTGATGTCTACCCGCGCCTGATCGCGGCCGAACATCATGCGGAATTTTCCAGCACGCCGGTATCGACCGGATCGGAGGGCCTCGACGCGATGCTCGGCGGCGGCCTGATTCCCGGCACGAATGCGCTGCTGATCGGGCCGTCCGGCGTGGGCAAGACCACGACCGTGGTGTGCTGCCTGATGGCGGCGCTCAAGCGCGGCGAGCGCTGCATCTACTATCTCTTCGACGAAACGCTCGGCACGCTGTTGACGCGGTCGAAGTCGCTCGGCATGGATCTGTCGGCCTATCTCGGCGACGGCCTGCTGACCCTGCGCCAGATCGATCCCGCCGAGATGTCGCCCGGCCAGTTCACCAGCGACGTGCGCGAGGCGGTGGAGGAGGAAGGTGTGACGTATGTTGCTATCGACAGCCTGAACGCGTATTTGCAGGCGATGCCCGGCGAGCGCTACCTGCTGCTGCAAATGCACGAGTTGCTCGGCTATCTCAACCAGCGCGGCATTGTGACCATGCTCGTGCTCGGGCAGCACGGCATTGTGGGCGAGGTGCAGACGGATATCGACATCAGCTATCTCAGCGACGTGATGGTCCTGTTCCGCTACTTCGAGCATCAGGGCGAAGTGCTGACGGCGCTCGCCGCCGTCAAGAGCCGCGGCAGCGCGCACGAGCGCACGATCCGCCAGTTCAGGCTGACATACGGTGGCCTGGAGCTGAGCGAAGCACTGCGCGATTTCGATGGCGTGCTCGCCGGGCTGCCGGCGTATCGGGGCGACTCGGCCATGCTGGGAAGCCCTGCAGCGATGGGCCGCTAAGCCGTGGAAAACCGCGTCCTGATCCTCGCCCCTCGCGGCCGCGACGCGGACGTGGTGGCTGAAGTGCTGAGCAAGGATGGCCGCAACTGCCTTGCCTGCATGACTGCTGCGATGCTGAACACCGAGCTGCGCAGCGGTGCGGGCACGGCGCTGATCGCGGAAGAAGCACTCGCCGACAGCGACATGCCGCAGCTTTTCCAGTGGCTTGGCCAGCAGCCGACATGGTCTGATTTTCCGCTGATCCTGCTCGCGACCAAACGCGTCGAACGACGTCCGAAACACGCGGTCGACCGGCTTGAGATGCTGGGCAATGTCGTGGTGCTGGAGCGTCCGCTCAATGCGGAAACGCTGCGGCGAGCGGTGTCGTCGGCGTTGCGGGCACGCTTGCGGCAATACGAGGCGCGGCGTCAGCTTGCCGAGCGCGTGGAGGCGCAGGAACGGCTGCACCTAGCGCTCGCGGCGGGGCAACTGGGATCATGGGAACTCGATGTGGAGACCGGCGCGCTGCGCTCCACCGAAGCGTTCCGCAAGATCTACGGGCACAAGGGGCCGACGCTGGACTACGCGCAGATCGTCCGGCTTGTGCACCCCGACGACCGCGAGATGCGCCAGCGGGCGCTGGATCTTTGCATCGATAACAACACCAACCTGACGGTCGAATATCGCGTGATCTGGCCGGACGGCACCGTCCACTGGGTGCAGTCGCGCGGCCATCCCATGCGTGCGCCGGGCAGCGTTCAGGGGACGACTACGACGCGGATCATCGGGGTGTCGCTGGATGTCACCGACCGTCACGAAGTCAACGAGAAGATTCTCGCGAGCCAGCTGGTGGTCGAGCGTTTGAACGATACGCTGGAAAGCCGGATTGCGGAACGAACTCACGAACTGGCTTCGGCGAACGACCGGCTGATGAAAGAGATCCACGAGCGCGCGAAAGTCCAGGCGGTGCTCGTGCAGGCGCAAAAGATGGAAGCGCTTGGGCAACTGACCGGCGGCATTGCCCACGACTTCAACAACCTGCTGAACGTGATCATGGGCAACGCGGAACTGATCACGCGTGTGAGCCGCGATGAGCGCGTGCAGACCATGGCGCAGACGGTCAAGCGGGCGACCGAACGCGGCGCAAAGCTGACCGGGCAGCTACTGACGTTTTCACGCAGCAGCAATCTGGACCTGAAGGCCATCGACGTCATTTCGATGCTGCATGGCATGCGCGACATGCTGACGTTGTCGCTGGGAACGGGCATTCATTTCGGCACCCGCTTCGACGTGAAAGAAGCCTGGACCGACGCCGACGCCAACCAGCTCGAACTCGCCGTGCTGAACCTGGCCATCAATGCCCGCGATGCAATGCCCGACGGCGGCCTGCTGACCATTCGCGTGAGCCAGCGCACCGCGCCGGATGAAGCGGTGCCGCCGGGACAGTATGTGGTGATCGGCGTGAGCGATACGGGCACGGGCATCGCGCCGGAGTTGCTGTCGCGTGTCTTCGATCCGTTCTTTACCACCAAGCCGGTCGGCAAGGGCACGGGTCTCGGCTTGAGCCAGGTCTACGGCATTGCGAGCCAGGCCGGGGGAACGGCGCGGATTCATAGCGAACCGGGCGAGGGCACGACCGTCGAGCTATGGCTGCCTTTGCGCGAGCGCGTGGTGGCCAAGGCGGAGGTCGCGGAACCGGGCGAAGAGATCACGGGTGCGCACGAGCGGATTCTCGTGATTGAAGACGACGTCGACGTGCGGACGTTTCTCGTCGATTGCCTGAAGATGCTCGGCTACACCGTCACCGAGGCATCGCATGGCCGCGCGGGGTTGGACCGCCTGCAGACCGACGATCCGGACTTGCTGATGGTCGACTTCGCGATGCCCGGCATGAACGGCCTGGAAGTGATTGCCGAAGCGAAGCGCTCGCGTCCGCAACTGCCTGTGATCCTGGCGACGGGGTACGCGGACGTGGACGTTTCGAAGGACCGCGTAGACGGGTACTCGGTGCTCAGGAAGCCGTTTCAGATAGGCGATCTTGCGCGCACCGTGAAGGCTGCGCTCACACGTACGCATGTGTGAGGCAGCGGGCCTGCTTTCGCTGCTTTACCGAGGCAACACTCAACGCTTAACGCCGTTGCGAGGTCACGTCCCAGTTGATATCGACGCACAGGACCTGCAGGCCGCGTGGTGTTTGCGCTGCGATGGACGCCGTCACGCACAGGTGCGCCTCATTGATCGACAGATACGGCGCGGTCAGGTGGACCCGGTCCGGCGTGCGCAACGCTTCAATGAAATAAGGCCGGCGCTCCCAGCTTGCGCCTTCCGAATGCAACAGGGGCCGGAAACGCTTGGCCCGTTGCGACGCCCGCGCGACCGGCAAGACGTTGTCGCCGATCTGCCGGCCGGAGGCATCGAGCAGGAAACAGCGCGCCGTTTCGTGAAGCTGCAATAGCGTGCGGGTGGCATTGCCGAGCGTTTCGCCTTCGATCAGACGCGCCGCCGCCGTTTCCAGCGCACCCACATAGGGTGCCAGCCGTGCCGACTGCGTGCGTTCACGCGCGGCCACGCGTTCGCGGGAGGCCGCGGACAACGCGTCCAGCACGCCTTGCGCGGCTTGCGGTTTCACGGCTTCCACGCTGGGTCCGGCGAAATACGCGCCCTGCACGAAATCGACATTGCATTCGAGCGCGATCAGCGCATCGCGTTCGGTGCTCAGGCCACCCATCAACACCAGTTGACCCGACTCATGCAGCAGGGAAACGAGGCCCGGCAACACCCGCTCGATATGCGAATGTTCGCTCGCCTGCTGCAGGATGCAGCGGTCGAGCGTCACGATATCGGGCCGCAGATGCCACACGCGGTCGATGTTCGAATGCTTCACGCCGAAGCCGTCCAGCGCGATCAGGAAGCCGGACTTGCGCAATGAATCGATGATTTCAGCGAAGCGCGTGGTTTCACCGCCCGCTTGCTCGGGCACTTCCAGCACCACGCGCTGGGGCGGCAGCCCGACGTTTTTCAGCGATGCCAGCAGCGCATCTCCGTAGCTCGTGTCCATCAATGCGGCCGGATGGAGGCTGAGGAACAGCCATTCGTCGTCGCTATCGAAGGAAAAGAAGTTGCCCAGATGCAGCGATTCGGCCAGCCGGCCGAGTTCGAGCAGATCGCCGCGCCGTGCTGCCTGCGTAAAGACCTCATGCGAGGGGACTTGCCGGCCGGAATCGTCGCGGGCCCGCAGCGACGCGTGATAACCGATCGCGCGGCGATGAGACACGGAGAACACCGGCTGGAACACGCTGAACACCGTGTATTCGCCGTACAGGACAGTGCGCCGCGAGCCGTCATCGCCCGCGACGGGACGAGGGGGCTGAAAGCGGGGAGGGTCGAGATCAACCATGCTCATGGTGGTTTTGGCAGGCGTTCGAACGCGGCTCGAGTGGGAGTAAACATCGGGAACGGGCTAGTTTACAGGATAGGGCCTCTCCGGGAAGAGCAAGAAATATGCGCATTTGCCGGACAATTGAGATATTCCCGCCGAAACCGGGCCCGGCTGGGGCAGGGCTGTGGCCCCGCTTTTCATCGTGGCCCGGGGGCGAAGCCGCGTGCACTCCCGTAGTGCAGCACGCACAGCGCGATGGCGCGTTGTTGACAACCCTCGATGAAAACGCAACGCGCCCTGAGCGATGCGTGACCAGCGCGAGGGAAGGCCGGGCGTCAGTGCGCTTCCGACGGATCGGCTTGCTTGGTCTTCACGGCGCGGATCTCCGGTGCGAGCTGCGCAAAGATCCACGCTGACGCGGCCGTAATAATGCCGACGCAGAGAAAAGTCGCGTGAAAGGCGGGCAGCGAATTCGTCGCGGTGACCTTCGGCAGGATGCCGGTGAAGGTCGCGAGCACCGCGCCGGCGATCGTGACGCCGAGACTCATGGACAGCATCTGCACGAGCGAGAACAAGCTGTTGCCGCTGCTGGCGCCGCCGGTCCCAAGGTCTTTCAGCGTCAGCGTGTTCATTGCGGTGAACTGGATGGAGTTGACGCCGCCGAAGAATGCCAGCTGCACGAGCCTCAGCCAAAGAGGCTGCCCGGCGCTGGTGAGCGAGAAACTTGCCATGGTGAGCCCGACGAGAACCGTGTTGACGATCAGTACCTTCCGATACCCGCGCTTCATGATCAGGCTCGTCACAATGCGCTTCGACACCATCCCCGCGGCGGCCACGGGCAGCATCATGAGACCGGCTTCAAACGCCGAATAACCGAGACTGATTTGCAGCAGCAGTGGCAGCAGATACGGCATTGCGCCGCTGCCGATCCGCGCGAACAGGTTGCCGAGCAAGCCAACGCTGAACGTATGGATCTTGAATAGATCGAGCGAGAAGATGGGTTGCGGCACGCGCGTGGCGTGCAGCCCGTAGGCCACGAAACACCCGAAGCTCAGCACGAGCAACACCAGCACGATGGCGTGCTGGAGGCCGAGATCGGCGAGGCCGTCGAGTGAAATGGTCAGCGCGACCATGCCGACCGCGAGCAGCAGATAACCAGCGAGATCGAAGGGAGCGGTAGCGGGGTTGCGGCTATCGGTCATGAAAAGCCGCGTGGCAATGCAGCCGATCACGCCTACCGGTACATTGATCAGGAAGATCCAGTGCCACGAGGCGATCTGCACGATCCAGCCGCCGAGCGTCGGTCCGATCAGCGGCCCGATCAACCCCGGAATGGCTACAAATGACATGGCGCTGAGGTAACGTTCGGCAGGCACCACGCGCAGCAACGAGAGGCGTCCGACGGGCAGCAGCATGGCGCCCCCCACCCCTTGCACGACCCGATAAATCACGAGTTGCATGAGCGAGTGAGCATTCGCGCAAAGCAACGAGCCGATGGTGAAGATCAGGATCGCGCTGAAGAAGACATGACGCGTGCCGAGCTTGTCGGCCAGCCAGCCGGAGAACGGAATGACCGTCGCCATGGTCAGCGAATACGCAATGACCACGCCCTGCATGCGAAGGGGCGCTTCACCGAGGCTTTTCGCCATGGCGGGCAGTGCGGTATTGACGATGGTGGAGTCGAGCGTCTGCATGAAAAAGCCGGTGGCAACGAGCCACAGCATGATCGTGAGCGCTTGAGGGGAGGGAGTGGGCGCAACGTTCGAGCGGATTGTGTCGGGCATGAAGGAAGCCGGCGGGAGGGGTGGGGTGATTTTACGTGCATGTCCGCACGGATTGCGTGCCGATCTTCGCAACGACCGGCGGACCGACCGGACGTGGTTGGCCATGACCGGAAACTGATTGGAGCGCCGGCGGTCCATACCCATCGAGGGTGAGCCAGCGGACCCCGGGTGAACCAAGCGACATTGAAAGGAGCATGAGCATGAAAGCTGTCGAAGAACTCTGGCGTCTGGCGCAGGGAGACCCCGAGGCGCTGAACCACCTCACGGTTAGCGGCGACGAACGGCAACTGCCGTCGGTGTATCGGGTAAGTGACCTGGCCACGGCGAGCGTGGGAGCGTCGGCGCTGGCTGCAGCAGAATGCTTCAGGTATCGCACGGGGCGGCAGCAAGACGTGCACGTGTACACCCGCCGTGCGGCAATCGCGTTTCGCAGTGAACGCTACTTGCGCATCGGAACCGATAAACCGCCGGAGCTGCGCGATCCGCTGATGGGCTTCTACGAGACCGGCGACGGCCGCTGGATCCAGCTTCATACGAACTTCAAGCATCATCGGGACGGCGTGGTCAAGCTGCTGGGATGCTCGAACGATCACGCCGGCGTCACTCAGGCCATCCGTGGCTGGAACGGCGCAAGCCTGGACGAGGCGCTCGCCGATGCCGGCCTGTGCGCCGCGCTGATCCGCACGCCGGAGGAATGGGCGCTCCTGCCGCAAGCTCAGGCGATCGCGGAAATACCGTTGTTGGAGATCGTCAAACTCGACGATGCCCCGCCGGAGCCGATTGGCGAGCGCACCGAGGACGAGCCGCAACGGCCTTTGTCAGGCGTTCGCGTGCTGGACCTGAGCCGCATCATCGCGGGTCCGGTGGCGGGGCGCACGCTCGCCGAGCATGGTGCCGACGTCCTGCTCATCAACGGTCCGCATCTGCCGAACATTCCACCGCTGGTGATCGACAACGGCCGCGGCAAGCGCTCCGCAACGCTCGACCTTCGCGAAGAAGACGGCCGCGAATCGCTGCGCGCGTTATTGAACGATGCCGATGTATTCCTGCAAGGCTATCGCCCCGGTGCGCTGGCAGCACACGGCTTCGGCCCGGAAGAAGTTGCGCGCCTGCGCCCTGGGATCGTGTACGTGACCATATCGGCGTATGGGCACAAAGGCCCCTGGTCGGAACGGCGCGGTTTCGACAGCCTTGTGCAATCGGCGAGCGGGATTGCGTGGACGGAAGCGCAGGCGGCCGGGAGCGCGCAGCCGCGCCATCTGCCGTGTCAGGCGCTCGATCACGCCACCGGTTATCTCGCGGCGCTCGGCGCGATGATCGCGCTGCAACGACGCGCCACGCAAGGCGGAAGCTGGCATGTGCGGGTGGCGCTGGCGCGGACCGGGCGCTGGCTGCAATCGATGGGTCTGGTCGAAGATGGCCAGAACGTGCCCGATCCCCAACTCGACGATGTCCGCGACATGCTGCAAACCATCGAATCGCCGTTCGGATCGCTGACGTGCACGCAACCGCCTGAGCGCATGTCGCTGACGCCGCCGTACTGGGGTTTGCCGCCGGTGCCTATTGGGACCGATCAGCCGCGCTGGTGGTGACTGCTTGTGCTTAGGTGCGACTACTTGCGCAACTCCGCGACGAAATCGTAGTAGTCGTTGCGGCAGTAGGTATCGGTGAGTTCGATCGGGCGCTGGTCCGCCGTATAACCCACGCGCGTGATCAGCAGCAGCGCGTCGTGGGGCGCAATGCCCATTTGCGCAGCGATCTCATCGCTCGCGTTCACCGCGCGGAAATGCTGCAGGGCCCGCACGATCGACAGGTTGCGCTGTTCCAGGAAGCTATAAAGCGAATCACCAACGGCCAGCGGGTCCGGAATCAACGCGGCCGGAAAGGTGGAATTCTCAACGGCCATCACAATGCCGTCGGCTGTGCGCAAGCGCCGCAAGCGTGTCACGGCCGCCGCCGGCGACAAGCCGAGCTGGATCACTTCATCGCGATTCGCGGGCTCGATCACGCGTGAAAGCCACTTCGAGCCGGGCGTAAAACCGCGTCGACGCAGCATTTCACTGAAGCTCGACAGCCGCGACAGCGGATCTTCATAGCGCGGCGTGATGAACGAACCGGCGCCTTGCGTGCGGCGAATCAGTCCTTGTTCGACCAGCAATGCGATCGCTTTGCGCGACGTGATCCGCGATACCCCGAGCGCTTCCGACAACACGCGTTCGGAGGGGAGCGCTTCGCCTGCGTTCCATCGATTGTCGTGAATTGCGTTGCCGAGCTTGCGGGCAAGCTGGAGATAAAGCGGGGTGTCACTGTCCGGGTCCGGGCGCAAGTCGCGCCAGCGGTCTTCCGATGTCGAGTTCATAGAGCGCAGGAAGTGGGGACCAAGGGTGGATTTTAAGACAAGCAGCGCGGTGGCGGTTCGGATTCGTTCGCGACGGGAAACAGCGGCAGGTTGTTTATCCCCACACAGCCGCTTCGCTCAGGCCCATTTCAGCGAGGTCGGCGGCGCGCAGGCCGGCATCCATATCGCAGAAAAATTCATCGAGCTGCGGCGCCGCGACCGACGTTCCGGCGAGCATGGCATGCACTTGCCCGCGATGATGGATCTGATGCTGGAACACATGGCCGAGCAGCCGCGTGCGTGTTTCCTGCTGTTTTGCGCGCGGCCGCAGGAGGATGACCTGGCGCTCGAGGGTATCGTCGCTCAGTTGAGCGCAGTAGTCGATGAGCCGCCGGTCCGCCAGCCGCTGCTCGCGCTGCAGGTCGGCGCAGGTATCGAAGGGTTCTTCCGGATCGAAGAAAGACATGATCTGCGGATGGGGCGGCTCGTTGCGCTGCTCGCGCTCGAGCGCATCGATGTAGAACCAGTCGACGGTCAGGTTGTGATTGAGCGTTGCCTTGATCGACGGGAAGAAGCTTGTTCGATGCGCGACGAAATCCGCCTGGCTCAGTAAAGCGCAAGCCTTCAACAGGCGATGATTCGACCATGCGTTGTTGTAGGCCATGCTGAGGAAGTGGCGTGAAAGCAGGTTGGACATGGTCGGCGGGCTCATGAGACAGGAAGATTGCTATCGCGGGATAGCAGCCGGAAATTATGGCATGAGGAACGTTGACCGCTGTCTTAGGGTCCTCCCTCTGCTATTCGGACCCGCCAAACAAAACGTCCGCCGAAGCGGACGTTTGTCATTGCTTGAGCAACCCGGCCCCTCAGGCGGTGGCTGCGCCACCCAGCCCGCGCCCGGTCCGCATATACAGCGCGACGGTCAGCGCCACGCCCGCCGCCGACGCGACTGCGGCGAACAGATACACGGAGCTGAAGCCAAACTCCCCCGCGACATACCCGGCCAGCGGCCCCGTCACACCCAGCGACAGATCCAAAAACACCGAATACGCCGACAACGCCGCGCCGCGGCTGGCCGGCGGCACGAGTCCGACGGCTTCCACGCCGAGCGCCGGGAAGATCAGCGCGAAGCCGAACCCGGTCAGCGCGGCGCCCGCGAGTGCGAAGGCGGGATCGGCGGCGAGCCATAGCATCAGCAAGCCGGCGCATTCGAACGCAAACGACACAATAGCCACGCGAAAGCCGCCGAAGACCTTGATGGTGTTGGCGAACAAGAGCCGCGAGCCGACGAACATCGTACCGAATACCGTCAGCGAAAGTGCGGCGTCGGGCCAGTTGTGCGCGGCATAAAAGAGCGTGATGAACGTGGCGATAGACCCAAAGCCTGCAGACCCCAGCGCGAGGCCCATGCCGTGGGGCAGCACGCGAAAGAACACGCTGCGATACGACATGCGCTCGCCATGCACGATCGGAACAGGCGCCATGCGTGTCGCGAGCCAGTAGCCGAGGCCGCCGAGCGCGATCACGAACGCGCCCAGCGACGCAAAGCCGATCGAGCGTTCCATCGCCACACCCAGCGGAGCGCCGATAGCGAGTGCGCCATACGTGGCAATGCCGTTCCACGAGATCACGCGTCCGCTGCTGCCGGTTCCAACCCGTCCGATACCCCACGTGATTGCGCCGGTTCCGACCCAGCTTTCGCCGAAGCCAAGCACAAGGCGGCCGGCGATGAGCAGCCCAAGGCTCACTGAATGCCATTGCGACGCGAGCGCCGCGCAGAGCAGCAGTACGCCGCTGATCGCGCAGGCGGTCAGGCCATACAACACCGTCTGTTTCGGTCCGATGGTGTCCGCCGTGCGTCCGGCGAGCGGCCGCGAGGCGAGCGTCGCGAAGTACTGGACGCTGATTGCCACGCCTGCCATCACCGACCCGTAGCCTAGATCCGTGTGCACGAAACCCGGCAGCACCGCGAGCGGAATACCGATGGTCAGGTAGCAAATGAACGTGAACGTGACAACCGCGACGATTCGCCCGGTAATGGCTAGATCGGCGCGTCGGGACAGCGGGGCTTCGGTGGACATTGGGGTAAGTGCGGGGTTGATATTGCTGAAGAAGCGTGATTCTCCCATAGGTTTAAGGCGGACGTGGCCTGCCGGACGCTTTTTCAGGACCTGCGGAATAGCTCGGAGGCTTGTGGGGGAAGGGTTTGCGGGATTTTGCGCTGCGGGAGAAGAATTTGCGTCTGACCAGCGCCGGGCCAGGATTTGATCATGCAGCGAGAAATTCTTACCGTTTTTCTACGTCTGCGGGTTGCCCGGTCAATTCCCTGGAGACATCGGCCATCAGCGTCTGTAGCCAGGCCAGGTCGGTGGGACGGCTGACATCGGGCAAGGACATCAAATAACTCTCGATCGGCGGAAACTCGATTGGCGATTCCATTACAACAAGCGGCAGGAGCTCCGCATAGTGCAGCGCGAAACGTCGCGTGGCGGTGAAGATCAGGTCGGATTGCAGCAGCACTTGCGGCACGAGCCCGAAGTACGGAATGGTCGTCACGATGCGTCGCCGGATGCCCGCGCCCGCCAGGCCGATATCGATAGGATGGCGCTTCGCGCCGCTATATGTGGTGGGCGCGAGATGCGCGGCGTTGGCGTAACGCACCGTTGTCAGCGGTTCGCGTGCGAGCGGATGCCCGCGGCGCATGAGGCACACGAAGCTATCGGTGAAGAGATCGTGGCGCGCAAAACGCGGCTCCGGGTTCTCCCAGTTGCCGACGACCAGATCGAGATCGCCTTCATCGAGCGCGCGTTCGTGATCGAGCGTTGGTGTCAGCGACTCAATCTCCAGCCGTGCGTTCGGCGCCGCCACGCGGAAAGCGCGAATCAGCGTCGGCATGAAAAAGTCGTTCAGGTAGTCAGGCGCGGCGACCCGGAACGTGCGCCGTGACGTGGCCGGATCGAAGGCGCCATGCGGCGTGGCGACAAATTCGACCTCGCGTAACGCGCGCTGCACAGCCGGCAGCAGCGACGCGCCGTACTCGGTCGGCACCATGCCCTGCTTGCCGCGCACGAGAATGGGGTCGCGCAGCAGATCGCGCAGCCGCCGCAGCGCGGTGCTGATGGCGGGCTGCGTCTGGCCCAGGCGCAGCGCGGCTTGCGTGACGCTGCGCTCGGTCAGCAGCGTTTGCAGCACGCGGATCAGCCAGATGTCGAGGGAGTCAGCGGCGGAGCCGGCGTCGTAATCGGCGGGGTCAATGGAATCGTTCATAGAGCGCGGTCTTCGGACGGACCTTCGGCGTGGTGTTGCGTAGCGATTCGTGGCGGGACGGCCAGGCGGGATGCACACCCGACCGGGAATGCACTACGTTAAGCCCGACCGGACGCTCACGCCATAGCGTGCGCGCTATGCATGGCATAGGGCACGATCCATCGAAGCTGCCAATCCTCAGGCCCTCACCGCTTACACGGCCGGTGCGGTCCGGGGCAGATTGCTGATTCGCTGCACTTCCGCTCCCTCCAGCCAGTTGGGCGAACGGGCAACGTAGAGCACCATCGGCAGCGTGTCCTCGCCCCAGAACAATTGACCGTTCACCACGAACGTGGGCACGCCGAACACGCCGAGCGCCACGGCCTGCTCGACATTGGCCTTCAGTGTCGCCGTGACGTCCTCGAGCTCGATCATCTTGGCGCCCTCGGGCAGGCCCACGTGGTGGCAGAGATCGTCGAAACCCTGCTCGGTCGACGGATCGCGGCCCTGCTTCCAGATGAACCGGAAAATCTCGCGGATGCAGCCGATCTCCCCGCCCGCCGCCACGGCCAGACGCAGCGCCTTGCTGGAATCGAAGGGATGCGACGGCGGCATTTTGAACGGAATACCGAGCTGTTCGGCGCGAAAGAGCGCGTAACGATACATAAACACGCGCTTTGACGGGATGTTGCCCGGCATCGGCTGGCCCCAGTGCTTGAGGAGCTTCAGGTAGTCGATGGGCAGCACCTCGAACGGCATGTTTGGCCACTTTTCGTGCTGCTCGAGCAGCAGGTACGAAAAGGGCGAGTTGAAATCGAAAAAAAAGTACGGCTGATGCGGATCGATGGAAGGCGAGGCGCTCATTTGAATCTCCCAGGTGCGTTGCTCGTCGCGGCGCCCGTTGATTCGGCTACCGTCGTTTCTTCTTTCGATATTACGTGGTGTGCTGAACGCTGTCTCCCTGAGCGTCGAGTGCGGCGGCCTGCGCGATGGTCAGCCGCTGCCGGACAAAGCCGATATGCTCGCGCAGCACGTAGAACTGGTCGGCGTAGGCGAGCGGCATCTTCATCTGGTTGACCGTGTTCTCGATACCGTCCACCCGCTCGATCAGCGCCTCGCGCTGGGCCGTTTCGGGATCGGTCATGGCTTCCCGTTCAATGCCGATCAGCGCGCCGTAGATCTTGTAGATCCGCGATCTCACCCGCCACCGGTACAGCCCCGGCACCAGCCGCAGACCCGGAATCAGCACCACGATAATCGGCACCAGCAGCACGATCACACGGTCCGCGAGGCTTGCGATCCAGAACGGCAGCGTCCGGTACAGGAAGCTTTTACCCGATTTGTAGTAACGCTCGGCGTCGTCGCTGATATGGAACTCGTGCTGGAGCGGCGCAGGGAATTCGCCGGCCGCCTGCAGCAGGTTCGCGCGCCCGTGCACCTCTTTCGCCGCTTCGATCAGCAGGTCGGAGAGCGCCGGATGCAGGCCGTCGCGGGCGATCAGCTCGGCGGTCGGCGCAATCAGGTGGATGGGATGCGGCGGCACGTTCTTCGCGAGATCGAGGACGCCCATCGGCAAGGCGATCACCTTCAGGTAGGGGAAGCGGCGAGCGTAGGCGTCGGCCTGGGTGAAATCGAAGAAATGGATGCCGGACGTGCGAAACAGCTTGCCCATGGTCGGCGGCTGCGCGGAATCGCCGGTGAGAAACGCGGCGTCAATACTCCCGTCCGTCAGCGCGTTGGCCGCAGCGTCGCCGCTCAGCGGCAGCAATTCGGTATCGCCGCCCGGCTCGATGCCGTTCGCCTTCAGCACCGCCAGCGCGAGCGCGCGCGTGCCGCTGCCTTCAGTGCTGATGGCGAGCCGCTTACCTTTCAATTCTGAAAGTCGCGTCAGCAGCGGTCCGCGGTAGAACACCGCCAGTGGCACATACGCCACGCTGCCGAGCGAGACCAGGTCTTCGTGGTTATCCTGCGTGCCGGGTGCTGACATGCCGCCCTGCACGAAACCGACATCCACGTTCACCTTCGGATCTTCGAGCTTTTGCAGGTTATCGAGCGAACCCTGCGACTCCAGCACGTTCAGCGTGACGCCGTTGCGCGCCAGGATCTTTTTGTACTGCTGCGCGTCGTTCCAGAACGAACTGCCCTTGGTTCCCGCCGACATGTTCAGCGTGCTGGGTGGCGCGGGCTGGATCAGTCGCACGGCAAGGTAGATTGCAGCGGCGCTGATCAGCAGGATAGGCCCGAACGATACCGCGAGGTCACGCCACGATATCGCGACGAAACGCGCCATTGTTGGAGCGATGCGACGGGTGCGGGGTTTCTTCGGGGCTTTCTGGGCGGGAGGTTCTTGGCCGGGAGTTTGAGTCATTGTCGGGTTCGGTGGGGCGGGGACCTGCGTTGACGCAAAACCGCAAAACCTTGAAAGCAGCGGATTTTATAAACGGGAAAGGAGAAAGGGAAAACCCTCGCATCCACTCATTCACAAAACAACACGCGATGTTTAAAAATACCTCCTGTCCTGCGTGTTAAGCCTTTTATTCAGTCGCAGTAGTGAAACACGCCTGTGCTAATACGTTGAAACGTCTGCCTTCGCATTCACTGCCCAGGTTCTGTTGCAATTTTCGCCGATGGTACATGATCGTCCGTGCCGTTGGATCAAGGGCAGGCCCTAAGCGGGTATGACAATACGGATAAGTAGGGGCGAGTGCGCGCTTCATCGCGTTAAATGCTTTGCGCTTCTCGCAAGGCTGGATTAAATTGACGTTCGCCGCCGTAGAACCAGCATCCGCGCCGCCTAACCGGCATTCGGGGAAATGCTCCGAGCAGAACCGGCAGCGTCGCATGATGTGCAGCAGCTTATGTCCTTGGGCCAACGGTAATGACACCCGTAAAAGAACGGCCGGGTCATTTGTTTTTTCGCCAGTCTCTCGCAACACCGTGTCGCCAGCATCGCCGGTCTGTTTGTATCGTACGAGCGTCAATTGTCGGGTCGCCGTTTTTACAGTCAGGCCGCAAGATGTCGTAGCCAAGCCGCTGGGTTGATGCGGTCCAAAAGAAGCACAAGAGCAACACTTTGCGAAGTCCAAAGCGAAACAAAAGGAGAAGTCATGAAAGTAGTCGATATGTTGAAGGCGTTGAGCGTCGTGGTGTGCGTCGCAGTGGCGTCGAGCGCCTATGCTCAATCAAGTGATGCCATGGCCGCGCCGGGCGCAGCACCGTCGGCCAAGACCGTCAAGAAGGTCAACCGTAAGCTCGGCCTCGATGTGCGGCGTGCATTGAGTAAGGCACAGGGCATCGACGTGTCGAACATCTTCGTGCGTGCACGGGGCGGCGCAGTCGTGCTGACGGGTACGGTGCCGGACGGCGCGCAGATTCCGAAGGCCGAGGAAGTGGCGAAGGGCGTGGCCGGCGTGACGTCGGTATCGAACAAGATTACGCTGGCTCAGCCGAACGGTGGTGGAGGCTAATGCTTTCCTGAGCCTTGGACTGCAGCGCGTCGTTGCAGCGGTTGTGCAGCGTGCGAGGCGATTTCGTCCAGTGGTTTAAATAACGGGTTCCGGTGCTTTGCAACGGAACCCGTTATGCCTTATGGGTTCAAGCTTTGGGTTCAAGCTTCCTGGTTGAGAGCGGGAGCTGATTGGCGACGTGCATCGAAAGACGTACGCCGAATAAAAACAACATGGTGGAGAGCGACGATGAAACGATTTCCCGGAGCCACGGCGCTTGCCCTGGCATTGGCGGCGTTCGGCCTTGCGGCCTGTCACGGCGACGATGACGGCAACGGCAATGGCAACAGTTCGCAGAACAACGTGCTGCCGAACTTCATCTCCGGCAGCGTGCGTACGCAAACCTACGACGGCACGACCGATGACCTGCTGACGGCGGGGCTGGGCAAGGACGGACTGGCATCGGCGACGCCGCCGGCCATTGCCAACCCGGTAGCGCCGAGCGCGGCTGACTTGCGTCGTCTTGCGATCTATTCGAATTATCGAGCGCTCGTCGATATGTCCGCCAATGGCGGCTACGGGCGCTTCTGGGGGCCGAATGTCGACCTGAACGGCAACGACACGCTCGGCGAGGGGATGATCGCCGGCAAGGAATACCTGGCGTTCGCCGACGACGGCAGCGGCACGCTCAACGTGAGTTTGCTCGTACAGATCCCGGCGAGTTTCAACCCCGGCCAGCCGTGCATTGTTACGGCCACTTCGTCAGGGTCGCGCGGTGTGTACGGAGCGATATCGGCGGCGGGGGAATGGGGTTTGAAACGCGGCTGCGCGGTCGCTTACACCGATAAAGGCACCGGCAACGGCGCGCACGAACTGGCGACGAACACCGTTACGCTCATCGACGGTACGTTGTTCAACGCCGCCGCGGCCGGCAAGACCAGCGTGTTCACGGCGAACCTCGGGAGCACCAGTCTTGCCGCGTTTAACGCGCAATTCCCGAATCGCTATGCATTCAAGCACGCCCACTCGCAGCAGAACCCGGAGAAAAGCTGGGGTACGAATACGCTGCAGGCGATCCAGTTTGCGTACTGGGCGCTCAACGACACCTACGGCTCCCTCGACGGCAGCACGCGCAAGATCCGCTATAACCGCGGCGATGTGACGACCATCGCGGCGTCGGTGAGCAATGGCGGCGGCGCGTCGCTCGCGGCCGCCGAGCAGGATACGCAGGGATGGATCACGGCGGTGGTCGTGGGTGAGCCGCAGATCAACCTGAACGTGCCGTCACAGGTGTCGGTGAGGCAGGGCGGCGTGCCGGTGGCGTCGTTCGGCCGGCCGCTCGCCGACTACATGACGCTCGCCAACCTGCTGCAGCCGTGCGCGGCACTGGCGCCGGCCGCAGCCGGTGCGCCGTATCTCACGGCGTTGCCTGCGGCCACGACCGCGTCGATCCGGGCGGCGCGCTGCGCGTCGCTGGCGGCGGGCGGCACGATTGCCGGAGACGATGTGCTCAGCCAGGCCACCGATGCGCTCGCCAAGCTGCATCAGGCCGGTTATCAGACGGACTCCGACTTCCTGCAAGCGCCGAT
>Ga0073928_10005413_pt1 | contig 17940 bp, 14 predicted proteins | sample PaiPotPPA55metaG_FD_76969 | JGI IMG/M metagenome (GOLD analysis project Ga0073928, IMG submission 76969) | Iron sulfur acid spring bacterial and archeal communities from Banff, Canada, to study Microbial Dark Matter (Phase II) - Paint Pots PPA... ... | reverse complement strand
TCGACCAGTATGCTGAAACTTCCAACGACCACGCGCAGCCTTTCGTCTGGACAGCCACGGCGGATTCGATCTTCTCTAAAATCCAGCGACTATGTGAACGTATTTCCGGGACGGCACACTAGAGCGTATTGCACAACCCATCTAAGTTATTGATTCTATTAGGCCGAAACCCGGTTGTGCAACAGCTTCTAGAACTTTTTATTCCAGATACCGCCTACCCATGCCAGTTCCGCGCTCGTTGACGGGTATGCGTCTACGCACGCGAAAAAGGGACCACCCCACCTTGTGAGATAGAACGCGCCTACGACTTTTTGTGTGTGTGGCGTTTAGTCTGATACGCGAGTGTGGAATATTTTGTATCCGCGTCTCGCAGAGATTTACGCGGCGAGAAGCGATTTCACCGAATGCGCCGCCGTTAAAACGGACCCTATTGGTTTTCACGGTGCGATCACAATTTGCACGGAGGGTTGGAGATGGTGGGTTGTGGGGATCGTCATTTTGGCCGTGGTTTTATTTTTTTGTTGGGACAATCAAGCCTCGGCAGAGGTGCGGTCGGGGCAAAAAGAATAGAAAGCTGGGGTCGGGCGCAAATGGAACGAGTCTCCCTCAGGGAAGGGGAAAATGATTCGCTACAATGAACTCAAGCTGCGGGTTCTGTCCTTGTTCGAATCTGCCAGTCGCGACTGGCTCGGGCCGAGCGAAGTTGCGGAAGGCTCAATTTCTTGCCCCCGCGCGCGGCGAAGAGATTATGGACGTTCGGCTTGTTGGAGAGGCGTTCGACAGGTAGGGGAACATTGGAATACAGAATCAGCGAGCAAGGCCTGACTCGGCTTCGCTGCTTGCGTTCGCAGCGGGTTTCATGATCGCGACCTACCATGACCTAGTTAAAGCGTGATGTAAGGCATAAAGTGAACAACGCAAGCCATGCGAAGAGTCATCGCAATATCGGCAACGCCCAGGGCAGGACAAGAGGGGAAGGAGTTACTCGTATCTTAGCGCTACCGTCGGTTCGATCCGCATTGCGCGGCGTGCAGGGAAATAGCACGCGATCGTGGCGACGACAATGAGCAGCGTGGCAACCGCTACGAAAACCGTAGGGTCTGAAGGTTTAACCTCAAACAGCACCCTTGTGAGGAAGCGGGTGAGAGCAAATGCACCGGCAACTCCGACGATAACGCCCAAAAATATCCATCCGACTCCTTGGCCGACGACGAGCTTGAGAACATCCCGAGGGGTTGCGCCGAGGGCAACGCGAACGCCGATTTCGCGTGTGCGCTGGCTGACGGAATACGAAATAACACCGTAAAGTCCTACGGCGGAAAGAAGCAGCGCGACCCCCGCGAGGATAATAAGCAAAGTCACGGAGAAATGTTGGCGCCAGAGCGATTCCTCCATGACGTTCCGCATCGTGCGAATCTGGATGAGTGGTTGATCGCGATCAACGCTCCAAACTGCGGTGCGCACAGCGGGGACAAGGCTAATTGGGTCATTCCTAGCGCGGATTACGAAAGTGACGAGAAAAGATGCGAAAGGGTGTTGGCCATACGGTACATACGATTGTGGCGCGGGATTTTCGTGTAGGGACTCACGCCGCGTGTCCGCAACGATCCCGACGATAGAAACGTCGGGGAACACCGACTTGCCAATGAGGTCTTTTCCCGGCCAATAGCGGCGCGCCATGCTCTCATCGAGAATCATGACTTTTGGTGAGCCTTGCTTCGTGTCTTCGGTGGTGAAATCGCGCCCACGAAGCAGAGCAATTCTCATGGTGTGGAAGTAGCCTGGACTCACTGCTTGCATTGCGACGCTAACGCTCTGCTTCGGACCTTCCGAAGACGTTCCGCGAAGCTCAAAGTAGCCCATGGTGGAGAAGCCTGAGAGTGGCAGGTTGTTGACCAAGGCTGCTGATTGTACGCCGGGAATGGCTCGGATTTTATCGAGAAGCTCCTCATAGAAAAGAATCGACTTCGGGCCCTGAGCATATTTGTTAGAGACGAGCGGCACGCGAACCGTGAGCACGCTTCGGGGGTCAAAGCCAGCGTTTACGTGGGTAAGGCGAAAAAAGCTCTCTATCATGAGCCCCGCGCCGACGAGAAGGATCAGCGTGAGCGCAACTTCGGCGGTTAAGAAGATTTTCTGGAGACGCGTCTTGCTGGGCCCGGAACTTGCCGAAGGAGTGTCTTTGAGAATCTCGTTGGGGCTGAGACGGGGGCCCCGAAGAGCGGGAATCAAGCCGACGGCAAGCCCGGTGAGCAGCGACAGTAGCGAGGCGAACGACAAAACAGGAAGATTTAGCCCGACGCCCTGGAGACCACTGATGCCGTCTGGCGAGAACGCTGGGACAAGATGAACCAGGAAGCGCATGACAGCCATCGCCAAAACGATTCCTAGCAGGCCACTGAAAACGGAAACGAGGAGGGTCTCCGTAAGCAACTGACGACTCAATCGGCTGCTGCTGGCGCCAAGCGCGGTTCGGACAGCCAATTCGCGTTGCCTGATAGTTCCCCGCGACAAAAACATATTGGCGACATTGGAGCAGGCAATCAGTAACGAAAAAAAGACGGCGCCAACCAAACTGAGGACAATGTTTTGGAATTCGCCCAGACCTGGATCGTGAAAGCGATCGAGCGAGACCGTCCAACCCCGTTCTTCGTCTGGATAAAGACTTGCGAGTCGAGATTGCATGGCCTGAAATTCGGCGCGAGCTTGCTGCAGTGTGAAACCGTCTTTAAGACGGGCAACGACGGCGAGCGAACGCTGGTCGTGTGAGGCGGCATCCTGAGCGGTGGGGGAAAAAGGCAGCCATAAATCAATGGCTGGAATGCGAAAGTAAAAATTCGGGGGCATTACGCCAATCACCGTGAACGGCTTCCCATCGAGAGACAGGACTTGGCCAAGTATTTTGGAATTCGCAGAGAAGTGAGAATGCCAATAATGGTCGCTGAGAATCACCGATTGGGTGTCGTCTGAAGAAAAGGTCCGACCCAACGCGGCGTGAGCACCTAACATCTGGAACAGGTTGTGTGACACGGGCCAGCCCCAGACCTCGTCAGGGTCACCGATACCCGTCAACGTATAGAATTTCTCGCTTTCTACAAAGGACATCGACTCAAGAGACTGAGTGCCTCCGCGCCATTCCGTGAAATCACCGGGAGAAACGGAATCGTCTTCACCCTGTGGATTTTTCACGGCGAACTCAATCAGGCGTGAAGCTTCGTGGTAAGGCAATCCGTTCAATAGAACTGCGTCGATGAAGCTGAAAACGGCAGTGTTCGCGCCGATGCCGAGCGCGAGCGTAAGAACGGCGATGCCAGTGAAACCGGGGGATTTCCGCAGCGTCCGGAGCGCGAAACGCAGGTCCTGTAATAGCATCTCCAGCGATCTTAAGTCGCGCATTTCGCTCACCCTTCCCACCAATACCCTCTTCACGTTTTCTAAAGACTACTACACTACTAACCTACCCGTTCACCCCCGTGCCTACCGATCCGCCAACCGCCGCCCAGCCCCGGCGTGTAGCATTTTCCCCTCAGCGCGTAATACCCCCCGCGCTCGTTGACAGGCGAACAAAAGGCGGCAATACTTGCCCTTCCATGATTGGCCAACTCCGCGGACGCCTTGCCGAAAAACGCCCCAATCAAGTCCTTGTTGACGTTGGCGGCGTTGGCTATTTAGTCCAAGTCCCGCTCTCCTCTTATGCCGCGCTAAGCGAACTCCACACCGAAGTCACTCTTCTCATCCACACCCACGTCCGCGAGGACGCCCTCGCACTCTACGGCTTCGTCTCCTCCCGCGAAAAGCATCTCTTCGAAATGCTCCTTTCCGCCTCGGGTGTCGGACCCTCTCTCGCTTTGAAGATTCTCTCCGGCATGAGCGTCGAAGAACTAGTGCCCGCCATTCGCGGCAACGACTTGACTCGCCTGACGAAAATCCCGGGCGTAGGCCGCAAAACCGCCGAGCGCATGGTCGTGGAACTGAAGGACAAACTAGAAGCCGTAATCTTGGAAACTCAAAAGCCGGCCGCTGCCTCGCCCGCGGGCGCGGAAGTCGACGTAATCTCCGCGCTCGTCAATCTAGGCTACGACCCGCGAGCTGCGGAAACCGCTGTCGCAGAAGCCAAGCGCGAAGCGGGTACAACGAATTTCGAGCGTCTGCTACGTGCTGCCCTGCAATCGCTAGCCGCTCTCAAAGGGCGAACGAGTCATGCAGGTGCGTAAACGTACATTGGTAGTGGCCGACCTTTAAGTCGGCAGCGGTCTTAGAATACAACGAAGCCTCAACAATGCCTGACGCAAGCGCAAAACGATCAATGGACCGAAACGAACAACACAGAATCGTCTCCGGTGCGTCCTACGACGAAGACGCCCGGATCGAAGCCAGCGTCCGCCCCAAACGCCTCGACGAATACATCGGCCAAAAACGCGTAAAAGAAAACATCTCCATTGCCATTGAAGCCGCCCGCAGCCGCGGCGAAGCCCTCGATCACGTCCTGCTCTACGGCCCGCCAGGCTTGGGCAAAACCACACTAGCTCAAATCATCGCCAACGAGCTCCAAGTCCCCATCAAAACTAGTGCCGGACCGCTCCTCGAGCGCAAAGGCGACCTGACCGCCATCCTTACTTCACTCGAAGCCAAGGAGGTTTTCTTCCTCGATGAAATTCACCGTCTCCAGCCCGCCGTCGAAGAAGTCCTCTATCCCGCGATGGAGGATTTTCGGCTCGACTTGATCATCGGCCAGGGCCCAGGTGCGCGCATCCATCCGTTTCCGTTGGGACACTTCACTCTAGTCGGCGCCACCACGCGCGCGGGTCTTATTACCGCGCCCCTGCGCTCCCGCTTCGGCATCGTCCACCGCCTGGATTTCTACGACCCCGAGGATTTGCTCATCATCATTCACCGCTCCGCCAAAATTCTAAACATCCTGATGGACGATGGCGGCGCCGAAGAAATCGCCCGCCGCTGCCGCGGCACACCACGCATCGCGAACCGTCTACTCCGCCGCTCGCGCGATTTTGCGGAAGTGCGCGCTGCCGGCCGCATCACCCGCGCCGTAGCCCAGGAAGCCCTGGCCATGCTCGGCGTCGACGAAAGCGGTCTCGACGAAGTCGACCGCAACCTAATGCTGGCTCTTCTCGATAAATACGCCGGCGGTCCGGTAGGCCTCGGCACGCTAGCCGCCGCCCTTTCCGAAGAAGAAGACGCCATCGAAGAAATTTACGAGCCCTACCTCATGCAAATTGGATTGATTGACCGCACCCCGCGCGGCCGCGTAGCCACCGCCCGCGCCTACGAATATTTCGGCAAGGAGCTCCCCAAGCGCCAGCCGCGCCTCTTCTGAACAAGTAGTTGCGGGTTCTCACACCTCAGGTGTGCGCTGAATTCATATCCGGCTATCCCGATTTGCTAAACTGTATTGGCCATGAGCGTAATCGACGAAGTCCTGCAAGCCAACGAACTCTACTCGCGCACCCACGAGTTGCGCCAACTCACACCGCGCCCCGAGCGCCATCTTGCCGTCTTGACTTGCATGGATACGCGACTTTCGATTCGCACCCTGGGTCTAAAGACCGGCGACGCCCACATCATTCGAAACGCCGGAGGCATCGTCACGGAAGACACGCTGCGCTCTCTGGTCGTATCGCATTACCTGCTGGACACCAAAGAGTTCATGGTCATCAACCACACCGATTGCGGACTGATGCACACCACCGAACACGATTTGCGCAACAGAGTCCAAAATCGCACCGGAACTGCCGCCATCTCCCCCGCGTTCTTTTATGCTTTCCAGAATATTGATGAAAATGTGCGCCATCAGTTGCAGAAGTTGCGCACGCATCCCTGGGTTCCCAAGGAAGTAGCCGTGCGCGGTTTTGTCTACGATGTGGCCAGTGGGCGCCTGCGCGAAATCGCAGGCAGCTAAGTCGCGAGGTGTTGTGACGTGCGGTGCGCAAAGCAACTGGAAAAGTTCTATGCCGCGCGCTCCTGCTACTCGTAACGCAACGCGATAATCGGATCAACGCGCATAGCCCGGCGCGCTGGAATGTAGCACGCCAAAAGTGCCACGCCCGTCAGCAAAATCGCGACTCCTGCAAACGTAATCGGGTCAGTCGCCCCCACGCCGTAAATCATTTTCGTAATAAATCTAGTTAGCAACAGAGCAGCCACGATGCCAATTCCCACGCCGACAAGCGTAATCCTCATTCCTTCGCCCAGCACCAAACGCAGCACGTCCGCGCTGGTCGCACCCAGCGCCATGCGCACGCCAATCTCATGCGTCCGCTGCCCCGCCAGATAAGAAATCACACCATAAATCCCGATCGCCGAGAGCAGCAGCGCCAGAGCCGAAAAAACGCTCAACAGCATCATCAACATCCTCTGCGTCGAGATCGACCGGGCAACGATGTCCTGCATCGGCCTCACTCCGTAAAGCACCGAGCTGGTATCGACTCTCTCCGCTGCGTTGCGAATCGCGCTCACCACCCCGAGTGGCGTCCCCGTCGTACGCGCAACGTATTCGCCTCCGTTGGCCAGCAATGGCCAGAATCTGTCCGGGATCTGCCACACCGAAAAATAAAGCTGCATCTGCAGGCTCTCGTGCCCCTTCGATCCCAGACCCCAATGCTCCACGTGGCCCACTACACCCACGACTTCCGCTTGCATATCCAGCAATCCGAGGTTAATCCGCTTTCCGATTGGATCCTCGTTCGGAAACTGCGTTCGCGCGAACGTTGCGTCGATCAGCACGACCACTGGCGCGTGCGCGTCATCCCGCTCCGTAAAGCTCCGTCCTCGCTCCACGGGAATCCTCATCACTTGGTTGTAGTGTGGCGTCACCATATAAAACAGCGCAAACGTCATCTCGTGTTGCGTCGCCGGTTTCGGCCGCCCTTCCACCCAGAACGGCAGCTCCGAATCGCCCGTCATCGGCAGCGACCCCGCCATGATGGAAACTCCTTCCACTCCCGGCACATTCTCCAGTTGGCGCACGGTCTCGCGATATTTCGCGCGAAGTTGCGGCGCCGTCGTGTCCGGACCGGACGTCGAGGAAATATCAAACGCCAGCACATTCCGCGCATCGAACCCCGGGTTGATGTTCCAAAGCGCCGCAAGGCTGCGGATCATCAACCCAGCCCCGATCAGCAGTACCACCGCCATCGCCATCTCCACCGCGACGAACACACTCTGCGTCCGATGCCGCGCGCCGCTTGAGCCCCTCCCGCCTTCCTTCAACGTTTCGTGCATGTCCGGCCGCATCGCTTTTAGCGCTGGCACAAGCCCGAACACAATCCCCGTCACGACAGAAATCCCAAGCGTGAAGAACAACACGTGTCCATCAATCCCAATTTCGTCGGTCCGCGGCAACGTCTCCGGCAGAGCCGCAAGAATCGCTTGCGTGCCCCACTTCGCCAACAGCAACCCTATGCCGCCGCCCGCGATCCCCAGCATCACGCTCTCCGTCAAAAGTTGCCGAATCACGCGCCCAGGGCTGGCGCCCAGCGCCGACCGTATCGCAAATTCCCGCGAGCGCCCCGTCGCTCTCGCCAACAACAGATTGGCCACATTCGCGCAAGCGATCAGCAGCACAAAACTCACCGCGCCCAGCAAAACCAGCAAAATTCCCCGCACCGAGCCAACTACATCGGTCTTCAACGGTACCAGCGTAATCCCAGCCCCTTTGTTCGCGTCCGGATACGCCGCAGCAAGGTTTTGTGCCACCGAATTCATATCCGCCCTCGCCTGCTCGAACGTCACTCCCGGTTTCAGCCGCCCGATCGAGTTCGTACCCATGCTGATGTGCCGGTCGCGGAATGTCGGGTCGGTCCACTGCCCCATCGGCACGTACACATCTGTGACGCTCAGCCCGGTAATCCGCGAGGTCGCAACTCCCACGACCGTGTATACCTTTCCGTTCAAAGTGATGCTCTTACCCAGCACATCGGGCGACAATCCAAACTTTCGCTTCCAAAGCCCATCTCCAATCATCGCCACGGGCGCTCCGCCAGCCTGGTCTTCTTCAGGCAGAATGTTGCGCCCCAGCATGGGATTGATCCCCAGCGCTAAAAAAACTCCGCGGTGATCATGTGCCCGTGCAACCGTTCTGGCTCCCCCGCGCCGGTCAGGTTGTACTCCTCGGTTCGGAATGCGCCCAGTGAGGAAAAAGAATGGTTGTCTTTGTGCCAGTCTAGAAAATTCGGATAGCTTATGGAACTCTCTTCAAAGGAGGGTGTGCTCGAGTACACCGCCACCAGTCGGTCGGGATCCGGGTACGGCAGCGGATTCAGCAGCACACCGTTCACCACAGAAAACAGCGCCGTATTGGCGCCAATCCCCAACGCCAGCGTCAAAACTGCGATCGCCATAAATCCCGGGTTCGTGATCAAAACCCGCAACCCGTAACGCACGTCTTGCCAGAAATTCGTCATAAGACGCCCTATGCCACACTCGCGTAGTTCCGGTTCCGCCAAGAGATACGCGCCCCGCTCCTTTTTTGTTCCCAGCATAGGTGCTAGAGTCTGCCTCCCTGCATCGCCCGGCTGCGACACCATTTTCTCGCCCCTTCACGAAAAGACGCCATTCGAACGCGGTTCTTAACGCCAATCGCTTAATCGGATGAATCCGCCAGTTGAATCCAATGGCCGGACAAACTAAAGTTTGCTAATGCGCATGCCGCGCTAGTGTCCAGACGCGTCCGCGCACAATCCACCCATGCCCATCGTTTATTTGTCCCTTGGATCAAACGTAGGTGACCGCGAGGCAAATCTCCGCGCCGCCATCGCCGCGCTTCCGCCAGCGGGCGTGCACGTCAAGCAGATATCATCGATTTACGAAACCGAGCCAGTCGACTATCTAGACCAACCGTGGTTTCTCAATTGTGTAGTGGAAGCCGAAACAGACCTGCAACCGCCAGCGCTGCTGCAGGCACTACGCGCCGTCGAAGCGCAACTAGGGAACAAAAAGGAATTCGCAAAAGGCCCGCGCAAGATCGACCTGGACATTCTTCTCTACGGCGCTGAAACCATCGCCACTCCTGATTTACAAATCCCCCATCCGAGAATGCTCTCGCGCCGCTTCGTCCTGACCCCGCTAGCGGAAATCGCATCCACCCTCAAACATCCGTCCTGGCCTGCCACAACCGCAGTTCTCCTGGAGCGCTTAACCGACCCAAGCCAAGTGCGGCCCTTGTAGGGGCACAGCACGCTGTGCCCGTCTTCACGCGCTACGCCCGCCTTCGTTTAAGGCACCACCAGCTCACGACGTCCGGTGCAAAAGCAACCTGTGCAAGGTCATCGCCTTTGGCGAGATCGAGTCCAGCTCAATTAAAGAAAGCCTACCCTCCGTAATTTCCCGCCACCGATAAACTCCGGGCTCGCTCTCCACCACCTCGCGTCCATTTAAATTTCGCAAAAACTCCCGCGCATCCGTAATCGCTGCCGTCTCCCGGTAAGTCGGCCGCGCCAGAGCCTCCACTGCATAACTCCGCAGCAATTTGCTCCAGTAATGCTCAAACAACTCCCCAGACGCGAAAATGTCGCTCCAAGCTACATCCCCGCCATAAGCTACCACCACACCCACCACGCGCTCACCCTTCAGTCCTAAAGTTGCCCGGTTAAACCGCCGCTGTAATTCCTCCACGAATCCATCCACCGACGCCCCGACCCGGCCTCCCTCATAGATTTTGGCGTAAGCCTGAGTAGGCGCAGCCGTGGCAATCGTGACTTCGATGGTTTCCGAACTCAGGCGCGCCGGGGGCGGAGGGGGTACCGCTGGCTGGCCTACAGCTCCGGCGGATGGTCTGGCCTTGGCCAAAGTGCCTGATCGAACCGCGTCCCACACCTCGTTCTGGTTCTGTGCCACCGCCGCTTGCTCTCGCACGCTCGGATGTACAATCGTTTTAGAAGCCCCAAACTGCGAGCTAGCCCCCGTCCACCGGCCGTGCTCCACGCAAAACACATCCAGAGGTAGCGGCTCCGACCCCACAGGCACGATGCGGTCCTTGCCAATAATGCGGTCCTGCTTCCCTCCGCTCACCAACTCGCCCGCTAGCAAAAGCAGCGGCCGTTTGCTCCGGTTGATGAGCACAAGCTGGTTGACGCTCGCTCCGCCGTTGTACTGCGGCACCGCCACCGGCCGGCCATCTCGCGTCCGCGCCAGCCCCGCCGCTCCCTGCTCGCTGACGATTATCTCGCCGCTTGAAAGCCCTTCATCCAAGGTCAAAAACGGGGAAGTATCCTGCATGGAAGAACTTACGACCGGGAAGATGGTGATGTTTTCGTATGCAACGGGGTCCAGCAAACGCCAGTTACCTTCCGGCTTCCCCGGCATCGGGTTGGACCCAGCACCAATAAATGCCAAACCTCCTAAAGCACTGATTCCAAATAAACTCCCAAAAATTGCTCCCAATATCGATCGTTCCATAAAACTCTCCTTCGCGTGCCCCTTTCAGGGCGCGCTTTAGGTTTAGAACGACCAGTCATGATTTTCTTGCAGAATAAGCAGAACAAGAGGTAAGGAAATTTGCAGTATGTGGCCTTCTCGAGAGGATTGTCCTTCTCAAGCCAGCTTCAATTCACCGGTTTCAATTCAATAGTGCCGCTTCGAATGTTCTCTGCAGCGCCCCTCTTGCATTCGCTGGCATCCCCGCCCAGTTCTCCTGCGCTATGGTGGTTTCGGATGGCAAGTCCAGCCAGCTCTGTGACACGCTGAATTAGCTGCGATTCGAACCGGGAAGGCATCCGCGGAACGCAGCAATACATTTCGAAGGATCCCAGAACGTTTTCGTCCAGCAGAGGTATGCTCGCGGACCAAAAAACATGCAGCCCAAACTCCCGTGCGCCGTGTGCCGTCGCTCGAGAATCGCGCTCCGCTTCATCCGGCAGCAGGATCACCGAGACCACGTTTCCTATTTGAAGATCGATGGCCGTGCACAAGCTATTCAAAACCACAGGAAGAGGTGCACCTGCCGAAATCAAATCCAGAATTCTGTTTTCTTCTCGCAGATCAGTCAGCTTCTGACGGTACCTTGGATCATGTAACGAGAGCTGAGTAGTGAACCATTTGGTTCCGGGCTCTTCTTCTCTCATACTCGGCTTCTCCTGGTCGTGGTTCCCAAGCTCTTCCTCGGCTCCTTACGACTTCCCGCCCGCGCGCTGCGCCGACTTGCTCAATTCCCGTCGTTCAGAATTAGCTGAGGGTTGCCGTGTGAATCCCATGGATACAAACTTGATTGGCTTGCCCTTCATCACATACAGCGCGGCATCCGCCGCACGCACTAGCGTTCCAGCCGATTCCGCATCCCTTGGATACGCGGCCACTCCCACACTCACCGACAGCCTTGGTTCTTCCACATCCTTCTCTAGCAGCTCGCAGATTCGCTCTCCTACGAGCTCCGCATCGGCTGGCCCCGTTTCCGGCAGCACCAGCGCAAACTCATCCCCGCCTTGTCTTGCAGCAGTGTCAATGGATCTGCAGCAGCTTCGCAAAGCGTTCGTCAGCCGGCAAAGCGCCCGGTCTCCAACCAGATGTCCGTACTGATCGTTAATTCTTTTAAACTGGTCCAGGTCCAGCAGCATCAGTGCGAATTCTCGCCCCGTCCGTTTCGAACGGCTGATCTCCGTGTGCAGCACCTCGAAAAGACGCCGGTGATTCGCCAGTCCGGTGAGGGAGTCGCTGTCCGCCTGCTCACGCAATCGCCCCTCCCGCGCTTGCTGTTCTGTTACGTCTCCAACAATCATTTCGTAGCCGTCGAACGCGCAGCTCCCCGTATAAACTCCACGCCCGCTTATTCGCACCTTCACCGTTCCGCCGCCTTTGCGATGGCACTCCATCTCGAAGCTCTTGATTTCCGTGCCCTCCCTTATGCACTCGTTCCATCGGGCGCGCTCCGCCGGATCTCGAATCGCATCCCTCGCAAAGTCCGTTTCCAGAAACTCCTCTTTCGATGCGTACCCTAGCATCTCCAGGAACGCTGCATTGGCGTATGCAAATCTCCCCTGCGCATCTACACGGCAGATTCCGTAAGTGGGGTTATCAACCAGCGCTCGATAGCGTGCTTCGGCTGCCTCGCGCGTTTTCTCCGCCTGTCGCAGTGCTTCACGCAGCTTCTTTTCCTCGAGGGCTCCTCGAACTGCCATTGGCAAGTGGTCCATGCGTGCGGGTTCAATAAAATCGTACGCGCCATTCGCTCTCAACGCCGCCTTGCATTCATTTTGCAAACTGGCCGCCACGAAGATGAGAGGCACATCTTGTGCCACCTGCTGCAGAACCGCCAATGCCTGCGATCCGTTCCAATTGGGACTGGGGTATTCCGCCACGATCAGGTCAAACGGCTTTGCGAAGTTGCTCGACACATTGCCCCAACGTCAAAACGATGTCCGCCTGCACTGCAAACTCCGCCCTCTTCAGTTCCTGCACACACGAATCCACTTCGTCAGCGTCCCGGTGAACGAATAGAACCCGCAAGGCCTGCCAACTAGGCGCGCTCCCTCGCCGACTGGCACCGGTGCGGTCATTCGCTCTAAGTTGACTACCAGACAGGGGAAACATAGGTAGATCCCATTCAAACCGCACACGAGCTCCCCTCCCAACAGGGACCTCGGCCAAACCGATTGGCACACGGGAACCTTACTAGAGGTTGACCTCCTGGTCTGTACCATTTTGAACAGTCCTCACCCGTCGGTGTTGATAAGTTGGGCAACAATTCAGTCTGCATAAGAACCATTCTTTGCACTGCCAAGTGCCGGCTATCGCTCGTGCACTCAGTAAGGAGGGCCTCCTCACTATGAATTGTCCCGTATGCCAAAGTCAGCGCATCCACCGCTCGAGGCGCCGCGGAATCCTCGAATCAGCTTTTCTTGCAGCCCTCTTCATTAGTCCATTCCGCTGCTTGAAGTGCGATCACCGCTTTTTCCGGTGGTCTATCAATGCCAACCGCGGTGCGTCGCGGCCCGAAACCGTACGACTCCCTAGCGCACAACGCTCGGACAACCACGTCTAGTACCATTGGCGATGTAACAATCGCGAGTTGTTCTTTTTCGCAGATCCGAGTCGCTGTATCTCCATTAGCGGCGCATTTTTGGGCGCCGCCGTCAGAAACACACCCACAAACTGCGCCCCTCCAGCGCCGTCGAACCTTCCTTCAAAAGGATGGACTGTTCAATTTTGCACAGTTTAACGCCTGGCCTTCTTGGTACGGTTCATTTGAGTTCTAAGCAATCGACAAAGGTTTTCCTGTCCATCCAAGTATGAAGACTAAGAAATCCATAGCCCGGTTCCCACGCCTACCCAGAATGCCGGTTTCCTTCGATCCGCAGGCTTTTCTCGATACTGCAGGCGTTTCCAGGAGAGTTGCAGAACATCGGCGAGGCGAGTCCATCTTCACTCAAGGTGATGTTGCGGCCAGTGTCCTGTACATTCAAAAGGGCGGCGTAAAACTCTCGGTTGTGAATGGGTCAGGCAAGGAAGCCGTCGTCGCGATGTTTGGTCCGACAGATTTTTTCGGCGAAGGCTGCATGGCTGGCCAATCGGTCCGCATGGCTACCGCGACGGCCCTCACGCCTACTACTCTTCTTGTTATCGACAAGAACGAAATGCTCCGCGTGCTCCACGAAGAGCACGAACTATCTGATCGGTTTATCACTTACATGCTCGCTCACAACATTCGAGTCGAAGAAGACTTGGTCGATCAGCTCTTCAACTCCAGCGAAAAACGCCTCGCCCGCACTCTTCTCTTGCTTGCGCGTTATGGCAAGCAGGATCAGCCCGAGCGCGAACTCCCAAGAGTTTCCCAGGAGACTCTGGCCGAAATGATCGGCACTACACGCTCTCGCGTGAATTTCTTCATGAACAAATTCAGAAAACTTGGCTTCATCGAATACAACGGTAAGATCAAGATCAATAAGTCTCTGCTGACAGTAGTTCTGCACGAATAATCGCTCCGGCTCCCGTACCTCGAGCTGACTATTCGCATCGGCAAGATCCAAGCCAGACCAAAGACCACTCCGCGGAATATCCGTGCTCAGCGCATTCCAGCGTGCTACGGCGCGGGCGGATGCAACTCATACTCATGCGGCGGCTCCGCTCCGAGCAGATACCGCACGAAGTAGTCCCACCGGCGCCGCGTCATATAAAGAGTCGCGCTCCCGTAACCATGGTGCTGGTTAGGCAGCAGCAAAAGATCGAAGTCCTTGTTGGCCTTGATCAGTTCGTCCACGACAAGCAGCGTGTTATACGGCGGCACGTTATCATCCAGCGTCCCGTGCGCCAGCAGGAGATGCCCTCTCAAATTTTTCGCCAGGTGCTGGTTTGCCTGATCATCATAGTTAGTGCTCCCGTCGGCATTTTTCACTAGCAATCCTTGATACCGTTCACCCCAATCGTCCTCGTACTCCCGATTGTCGTGGTTGCCCGATTCTGAGATGCCCACCTTGAAAAAATCGGGGTATCGAAACATAGCGTCGGCCGTCGCGTACCCTCCGCCGGAATGCCCAAAGATCCCCGCGCGATCTATGTCAATCCAGGAATATTTCTGCGCCAGCTCTTTCATTCCCGCAATTTGGTCGGGCAAAGTGTTGTCGCCCATATTTCCGTAGTAGAAATCGTGGAATTTTTTCGACCGCAAGGGATTGCCCATCCCCTCGATCTGGACGACAACAAACCCGAGTTCGCCGAGAGCCTGCGTATCGCCGCGCGCAGGGGAGAAGCCCCAGAAACCGACACTTCCGCCTTGCGGGCCAGGATAGATGTAATTCACGATCGGATACTTTTTTGTGAGATCGAGATTGGTCGGCTTATACATCAGCCCAAAAAGGTCGGTAACCCCGTCACGCGCTTTCACCGTGATAGGAACCGGTGCCTGCCAGCCCGTGGCCAGAAGCCGGGAAATGTCTGCCTTTGCAACGGTCGACGTCAGTTTGCCCGCGTCATCGCGCACCACGGCCACAGCCGGGACATCGGGTTTGGAGTAGCTATCCAAAAAGTAGAGTCCCGAGGACGAAAAGCTGACTTCGTGATTCCCATCTTCCGGCGTCAGCAAAGCAAGATTCTTGCCGTCAAATCCAATGCGATAGAGATGCGCGAAATAAGGATTACGGCCCTTCTCTCGCCCGCCGCCGAGAAAATAGAGCACGCGATTTTTTTCATCGACGCGCAGCAACTGCGTGACAACCCATTCGCCAGAAGTGATTTGGTTTTTCAGCTGGCCGCTCGCGAGATCGTAAAGATACAGGTGCGCCCAGCCGTCCCGCTCGGAAAACCAGATGACTTCGTTGGACGCTGGAAGGTAGTGCCAGTTGACGCGGCCCCAGCCCGACTCGTATTGCGTGGCCGCGGTTTCATCGAACACCTCGCGCACTGCGCCCGTGGCAGCGTCTGCGACGCGAAATTGCTCATGCTTGTGGTCACGCGAAGTCGAAACGAAGGCAAGATGCGTTGCATCCGGACTCCACTCGACGTCATCCCAGTCGCTGCCCCGGCATTCCACGTCGTCGCAAAGCGTCGTACGGTGCTGGTCCGGCGGAAGTCGCAGGCGAATCACCTTGTGCGCATCAAGATCAATCACTACGCGTTGAATGGTCGTAACAACATCATCGCCTGGCAGTGGATACTTCCACGCCTGAAGCACCGGATGGCCGACTTTCGTTTCCACCAGGTACATTTCGCCGACTCCGCGCTGGTCTTGCTGAAAAGTCGCGATTTTCCTGCCGTTTGGCGACCACAGCAAAATAGGCCGGTCGCTGTGGATCCAGCCCGCGTTGTCCGTGGCGTAGCCAAAGTCCTTTAGGCCGTCGGTCGTAAGTTGCGTTTCTTTATTAGTGGCGACGTCGCGCAGCCAGAGGTTGTAATCCCGAATAAACGCCGCGCTCTTCCCATCAGGCGAAAGCTCTTCTTCGAGCCGTTCCGCTGCGCCCTTGGCGGCTTTGGGTTCGGCGGTGCATTTGCCTGCTTGCAAATCGCACGTCCACTTCTGGGACTTTACCCGGAATGAAATGGATTTGCCACCGGCAGAGAACTCGAACGTCGTGAACGGCAGATGCCCTGCGTTATATGTGGTTCCGGCCGCTGCGGAAAGAGCAGCGGCAACTCTTGCATGATCGAATGCCGGCTGCCGCGTTCCGTGCGCCGCATCAAAGAGCACGAACTCGCTCCCGTCAGGCCCGGCGTCGCGGAACAAATACCGATCCTCCGGCATCCACTTCCCGCGCACCTCATGGAACACGAGCGGCCGGGTGTTGTAAGCCATGAATTTTTCGGCCCGCTTGTAATCGTCCGCGGTAAAAACGCGCCGCCCCGCGGAATTGGCTTCTTGCGCCGAACATGGAATCGCAAGGCAAGAGGCAATGGCAGCCAGCAACGCAAATCGAAACAGAGGAGAACATGCAAGTGCTCGAAGTCGCATTCAGTCCCTCGTTGATTTCGGGTAATGTCTCGGGCGTCCAAACAAGGGAAAATAGTCCGGAAGCGTCTGGCCTCTTTCCCCTTACCGAAGTCTCGACAACTTGGACGCGGTAGCATCGCGCTTGTAGGTATCGAAGTCAAGCAGCACGCAGGCGTGCCACGTTCGCGGGAGAGTTAAGAAAATATTTCTTGAGCACGATTTGGGTGTGTGTGGGAGACTGCGGGCGCGGAGGGGAATAATGCTGATCCGAAGAAGTGGATTCCTCGTGGCTGGAGTCTGTTTGTGCTTGCTTGGTGTGGAGTTTGGGCGGGGGCAGGACGCTAAAGAAAAACAAGCGGCGGCCGTGACGAACATGCACGTGAAGCAGGAACGCCTGTGGACGAATCTTCAGAAGTTAGGGGAGTTTGGGAAAAACCCAGAGGGTGGGGTGAGCCGGGTCGGATTTACAGAAGCAGACGTCGCCGGGCGGACGTATGTGATGGGGTTGATGCGGGAAGCGGGTCTCGACGTGCACGTGGATCCCGCTGGGAATATTTTTGGAGGACGTGTTGGATCTGAGAAGTTGCCGACGCTGCTCTTTGGCTCGCACATTGACTCGGTACCACACGGCGGAAACTATGATGGTGATGTGGGGAGCCTCAGTGCGATCGAGGTCATTCGGGCGCTGAGCGAAGTGCATCTGACGACGCGGCATCCTCTTGAGGTAGTCATTTGGACGAATGAAGAGGGTGGGCGCTTCTATTCGGGGTTGGTGGGTTCCTCCGCGGCCGCAGGGATTCTGCCGCCGGATATTGCGACACGCCAGGACGAAAAGGGAGAGAAGCTAAGCGATTGGCTGACGCGCATGGGGGGAGACGCGTCCCGGATACCGGCAGCGAAAATTACTCCAGGCACTGTCGCTGGCTATTTAGAGCTGCACATCGAGCAAGGCGCCGTGCTGGATGAAGCAAAGGTCCCCATCGGGGTGGTAACGGGAATAGTGGGAATCAGCTTGCGGACCTGCATAGCCACGGGCTTCGCCAATCATGCGGGCACGACGCCCATGAGCAAGCGCAAAGATGCGCTCGCCGCGGCGTCGAAGGCGGTGCTGGCCGTACGCGAAGAAGTACGAGCCGAAACGGGGCGGCAAGTCGGAACGGTTGGTTGGATGAAGATCGAGCCGGGGGCGAGCAACGTGATTCCGGGTAAGGTGACCTTTCCGGTTGAGTTGCGGGATCTGGACGCAGAGAAGGTCAATCGGATTGCAGATCGCGTCTTGCAACGATTTGAAGTTATCAGCCGCGAAGAAAACGTGGAGATTAGTTGCACGAAGCCGGATTTTCACGCTCCGGCACTGACGGCCCCGGCATTTCAAGACGCGATTCGTGTATCGGCGCGGGAAGCCGGACTGGGTACTCTCGATTTGCCGAGTGGCGCAGGCCATGATGCGCTCGCCGATAGTTCCGCGTGGACAGTCCGGCCACCATGCGCTCCCGCACCGCTCGTTGTAGCTTTCCGTCTTGCTGCAACTGACCGTAGCTCTCCAGTTCCACCTCCTGGCCCTCGCGGGT
>Ga0073928_10005412_pt1 | contig 17941 bp, 13 predicted proteins | sample PaiPotPPA55metaG_FD_76969 | JGI IMG/M metagenome (GOLD analysis project Ga0073928, IMG submission 76969) | Iron sulfur acid spring bacterial and archeal communities from Banff, Canada, to study Microbial Dark Matter (Phase II) - Paint Pots PPA... ... | reverse complement strand
TTGCCGCGCAGCTCGGGTCGTAGTTGCTGCTCAACGCTCGCGAAATAGCTGTTAAAATCGACATACAACCAGCGCAGGGACAGCGCGGGGATGGGGTAATTAGGGAGGGACACGCGTGATTATACGATAGCGAATGTCAGCCGTCTCTACTGGGCCTCATTTCGCGGGCACCGTTCATAGCGGTAGAAGGACTCCCTAGGATGCTGTCTACGGGAGCGGGTTTTGCACAGGGTAACCAGTGACTCGCCTCGGTCTCTGTCCACTAGGTCAACCCGCTCCGGAGTGCGGATGCGGAATAACGGATTCCACTATATCCGAGACTGAACGCTCTGCCCTATCTTGCTTGGAAATCCCTGCATCTTCTTGAACTTAGAGTAGAACTTGAAGAACCGATGCCGCACATAACCTCTCCGCCAACGGGTCAACCAGTTTGATAAACGTCGCATACATGGGGTAGCGCCAGCATCCGTGCGAACGTAAGTGAAGGTCCCCTCACTGTGCCGTCGCCCTCTGGGGCGACGGCACAGCTCCGGGCAGGACGGACTAGCTAATTTTGCACCGCAAATTAGCTAGCGGCTAGCGGCTCGCGGCTCATTCGATCTCGCGTTGGGATCTGTCGGTTCCCGGCGAACATCTATGTGTCCGGGCCGATCGGCTTCGACGCTTTGAGCATGTGATCGACCGCGAGGTAGCCAAAGGTCATTCCCGAGGCCAGCGTCAGACCGGCCTGATAACCTGCGCCGAATTCAACCTTGGCCGCCGTATTGCCGGTCGCATAGAGGCCCAGAATCGGCTTTCCGCGGTTATGCAAGACTTGGGCGTTTTCATCAGTCAGCACGCCGGCTGAGCCACCACCCGCAGGGGCAACCTCGATGCCGTAGAAGGGTGGCTTGTCGAGCGGCCCTAGACTCGGGTTCTGTCCGCTGGCGATGGCCCTGTCGTGGGCCAGGCGCCAAGCCTGCTCGCCCCGCCGAAAATCATTATCCGTACCGGTGCGGCAAAAATCGTTGAAACGCCCAATCGTGGCGGCCAAGCCGTCCGTATTAATTCCGAGTTTGGCGCCCAGCACGCGCGGATCTTCGGCCTGCGAGACCCATCCTGGAATTTCGGCTCCTGCGTGGCGACCGGCGAAGGAATAGGCGGCTGCATAGTTTTGATCAAAGATCAGATAGCAGGGCAGATTCGGATAGCGGTGCGTCGCAGGATCGAAATGGCGCAGCGCAGGCACCATCCCCTGGAAATATGATTCGTCGGCAAATCGCTTGCCCGCCTGGTTAACGACTATGGTGTGAGGACTGCACAATTCGATGATCCCGGCCAGATGAGACTGCGGTTCTTCTCCGGGAGCATCTGGCGGCAGCTGAAAAGCAAGGAAGAGTTGCAGGTTGTTGCGGATCGTCCTCACCGCGGCGCCGATTTCAGTCGCAAGCAGCAAACCGTCGCCTGTGATCGACGCCGGGTATAGTGATAGCCAGTTCGGCAAACCTTCGAAGTCGCGTACCAGATCCGGATTCGATTCATAACCCCCGGTGGCCAGGACGACGCCGCGACGCGCCGCGATCTGGCGCCCGCCCGCTAGCTCGATGCCGCTCACGCGGTCGCCCTCAAGCGTGAGGCGCTCGATGCGCTCCCCTGTGAGAATCGGTACGGCGCGTGCCAGGATCGCTTTCAGGAACTGGCAAATTAGCCCTACACCTTTGCCGCGAATGTCGCGCTCCTGGCGTTCGCGAACGAGGGTTTGATCCCAATTTGAGAAGCGATTAATGCCGCCCCAGGCGATCTGCTCTTCCGCAGTGACGAAGAATGGGTCTCGCATCGGCACGCGCACGCGGTCGCGCCACGCGCCTAGATCGTAGCCCGAGATCAGTTCAGCCTCGACGGTTCGCCCCTCGCCCCGTGCCCCCGGCGCGACGCCGTAATAATGGTCGGTGATGCCATGAGTGAGGCGGAAGCTGACGCCGCAGGATTCGAAGAATTGCAGCGCTCGCGGCGACCAGTCCACGAACGCTAGCAGGTTGGCATTGCGTTCCTCCCCGCCCGCCAAAAAACGCATATAGCGAACGACGTCCGCTCGGTTGTCCTCGTAACCAGCGGCGCGCGCCAGATGATTGTCTCCGATCCAGATGAGTCCGTAAGAGTTGGTGGTGCCACCGCCAAGCTTTTCGCTCTTCTCGATCAAAAGAGGACGCAACCCTCGCTCACTGGCAGCAAGTACGGTGGCCAACCCGGCCATCCCGCTCCCGAGGACAACAACGTCATAGCTGTCCGCCACCACTTTGAATTCTACCCTCCTCGAAGACCCGGTTCGGCACAACCTGGCGTCAAACAATCCAATTGATAACCCCGGCTAATCGACTCGTGTCAGGGTCAGTACCGGGATCTGGCGCCCAGTTTTGATAATCATTAAAAAACGGCATCAAGCGGGCCTGCGCGTCGAACAGTCGCTGCCGCTCCGCGCCGGAGGTTTGAGTGACTCTCGCCTTAAACTTCTCGGCGCCGACCTCAACCGTGACCACCGGATTCGCGCGGAGATTGTGGTACCAGGGAGGATTACGGGGCGCACCTCCGTAAGAGGCGATGATTACGAGGCGATCGCCGTCGCGCGAATAGCACAGCGGACGAGTCAAGGTGCGCCCGGTTTTGGCGCCGGTCATCGTCAGCAGGAGGATGGGCATCCGCTCCATCGGGCCGCTGACTCTGCCCTGATTCGCGCGGAATTCACTGATGACGGCCCGATTCAGCTCGTCCATTGCGCGCGGATCCGCGACCAAACGGTCTGCGTCCATTTCGTTGCTGGAATTAGCCAATGTATCGCCTCCGTACTCGGGCGGGATGGGTGATCTCCCTTCCGTTGTGGAATTTGAGTGGCCGTTCGATAGTCATTCAGGCGGCCTCCTTGCGATTATCAACTCGGCGCTAGCCATTTGATTGCGGCATCAGGAACGCGCTGCGCTGCGATCAACGGGAGTATCGCTCCATAGGCGGCGACTTTGCGGAAGTGACGCGCAGCTTCGAGCACTCCGGGCGCGCGGTCCAGCGCGGGATCATTATCCCTCCCTGCCCGCGTGTGATCAGCGGGCAGGGTCACTGGTTTTGCGCGGATTATTGCCGACGTTGCTGGGCGCTGGCCGAACTCGTGCCCTAGTGCAGGAGGAACAACGGGTAGGCTGGCGGGGCTTCCTTTATTCCTTTTACCTTGCATCGAATACATTGTCGCTGGCTCGGATCTCGCCGCGCCCTTGAAACCAGCTCCAGCGTTCTCAGCCGGCCCAGGGCGTTGTTGAAACCCCCGCCATTCGCTTCGTAACCGGCTTTGGCGGCAACTTCCTCTTTAGTCAGCGGATCGGGATATGCCTGGGTCAGTGTTTCCAGAATCAGTCGCTCCGCCTTTCCTAACCGGCCGCGCCAGTAGTCGATTAATGCGGAACCTGCCGGCAGCGGCTCCCATGAACCGAGCGTTTGAATTCCTGCCTCGGTAATCGTGGACTCTATCCCCGTCGCCTTGGATCATCCCTCGTGACCATGGGCCACAAAGGTAGTTGTTGAATCCTCGGCCATTGGCAGCGTAGCCGGTCAACACCGCCACCTGGACCTTGCTTGTCGAGGCCGCGGATTTCCGCCTCTACCTCATGCAGCAGGTCGGCAAACTTGCTCAGCACACCGCGAATCGCCTTAGACGGTCCCGGCGCGGTAAGCAGATGACGTTCGCCCGGGCGTGGATGGGTGATGCGGACCGGTCCGATCGAAAACGCACAACTCCTGGCCGACTAAACGCCGGACCGAAAGGGAGAACTCACCCTGGTCCAAATCACGGAGCTTGAGCCGATCAGTCTTTGAAGAGGCCAAGCGCGTCCCGTGCCCTAGCCTGGTCGGCATCCAGCCAAGTGCGCCCAATGATCATGTTGTTGGCCTCGGCTGCGGCATCTTTGTGAAGTTTGGAAAGCCGCTGCGTGGCGATAATGCCGCCGTAACCGCGCTTGCGGCCCTGGCTCATCAGGCTGATGAGGCTTCGGCGAGCAGAATTATCACCTCACCCTGCCTGGCGACGGGTGGCAGTGCGACGGAATTCCGCTGGCGCAGCTACCGCCGCCATTTCCGAACCTTGGACCAGGATCAATGCGCGGCCGTCCCCGAGACCGTCTCCCGCGTAGTCCAAATGATCCGCCAGGTTCGTGGCGACAATCACAAGGCTATTCTTGCTTTGCTGTGCAATTCGGATGCTGTCGAGCGCCGGCAGCGTCTCCGGATGCAGCCGATGCCCTACCATCCTGGTCGCGTTTGTGAGCATCTGCGCGAGTGCCCGGCTCGCGTCGCCATTCCCGCCGGTCGGATCGGCGAGGCTGGACGAGGCAGGCTCCGCCAATACGATGAAAGCGTGTAGCTCACAATCTTTCTGCTGGGCGATGCGAGCGGCCAATCCCATTGCGGCGCGCCCATCCGCGCTACAGTCAGCGACCGCGCATACCCGGAGAAAGGACAAATCTCCGCTATGAATTACCACACCCACGTTGACGGGCAGCCGGCGCGCGCCGTCCAGAATCCGCTGCACGACACCGCCTGTGAAGTCACTGCCGAACACCGCGCGATGAGCTCCCAGCAGAATCCATCCGATCTGGGCGTCGACCGCGGCCCTGAGGATGTCATCGGCAGGATTGTCGCTCCACACCGCCTGCGGCGTGATTACCGCCCCGCTCTCCCACGCGTGGTCGAGTGCTGCGGACAACGCGGGCGAGCGGGGCGCCACGCGCTGATCGGCCTCGCGTAACCCGGAGCGCACTCCGCCGAGTGGCCGACGCACAAGTGCCAGCACTCGCGGTGGCGGGGCCTCGGGCGGGGTCGCCGCCAGCGCCATCTCAACCAGGACCGAAACCCCTTGCGGGTCAGCAACTGGTACAAGGATGGCGCTGCGGTCGGGCTCATCGCTGGACGCGAGGAGGGGTCGAGCTGCGGCCGCCTCGCGCTCCATCGGATAATGCCGTGTGATCAAGTGCAGGATTGGAGTAGTGGCGAACGTGGTAACCAGCGCCATTATCACCAGCATCGCGAACAGCGTCGGTGAGATCACTCGCATTTCGAGCCCGATATTGAGCACAATAAGTTCCATCAGCCCGCGGGTGTTCATCAGGACGCCGAGCGCAGAACCTTCCCGCCATCCAAGTCCGGTGATTCGTGCCGCAAGCAGGCTCCCTCCAAATTTACCTGCCGATGCGACCAGAATAATCAATCCGCACAGAATCCATTCCTGAAGTCCGCTTACCAGTCCAATCTGGGTGCGCAAGCCGGTAAAGGCGAAAAAAGCCGGCAGCAGCAGCACGACGATCAGGTCTTCGAGCCGGTCGGTCAACTCTCGCGCCATTTGGCTGTCATGGGGAATCACCGCGCCAAACGCAAAGGCCCCGAAAATCGCGTGAATGCCAATTAGCTCGGTGGCGCAGGACGATAGCAGCAGCGCGACGAATATCACCGCCATCAAACCTTGGGTCAGGCCGCCGCGGTTGCCGTAAATCCTTGACAACTTTGCCATCGCCGGTCGCACGACCAGGAGCATCGCCCCGAGATAAGTTGCGGCCAAAACAACCGTCCTCATTGCACCGGCACTTTCAGCCCGTGCGATACTCACCACGAAGGCTAGCAGGCACCAGGCCGTGATATCGTCGACTGCGGCGCATGTCAGAGCGACCGTGCCCATGCGAGTTTTATGGATACGCCGGTCGGTCAGTATCCGCGCCAGCACCGGGAATGCCGTCACAGACATCGAGACGCCCAGGAACAGCGCGAAGTTCGTGAACGGCACCTCGCGGTTCGAAAAAATCGGGTAGAGCAGCAGCGCCAGAAGCGACCCCATCAGGAAAGGCGTGAGGATGCTGGCATGGGAAATCGCGACGGTCGACTGGCCACGCTGCCGCATTAATCCGGGGTCGAGTTCCAACCCGACCAAAAACATGTACAAAATCACCCCGACCTGCGAGATCACATTCAGGAAAGGCGCCACTGTCACAGGGAGCAGATAGTGCGAGACGGCCGGTGCAAAGCGCCCGAGCAGCGATGGCCCCAGCAAAATACCTGCGAGAATCTCGCCGATAACCGGCGGCTGATGGGCCGCACGAAAAAGCGTACCGAGCAGACGCGCGGTGGTGATTACCAGCGCGAGTGCGAGCAACACGTGTAGCAGGGCGCTGACGTCCACCTGCCCTGCCACGCTCCCAAAAATGGGTCCCGCCGGCGCGGCCGGCGCAGTTAGCTTCTCACCCCATGAGCGGATACCTGCAAACGCCAGCACGACGCCGCCGATCATCGAACCATAGAGCAAAAGATGGAGCCCTCGGTGCCGATTGGCTAGGGCTGCCGAATCAGCCATTTACTAAACCTGCCAGGGATGATGCCTCAATTCGAAAAAAGCGCGCCGCAAGCGGTCTGGTGAAACCACTGGGCGCACCGAACACTTTATCAGCATAATAGTTCCAAATTTAAAACCGTACCACCTGCACCCGCTCGGTACTCGCCAGGACGATTCCGCGATATTATGCCCAAATCCAAATGGCCGGAGCGAAATCATGATCGTTGAAATGCGTACCTACACGTTGAAGCCGGGCACAGTTGCCACTGTCGAAGAGCGATTCGGCCAGGCGCTGCCCGCGCGGCTTAATTTCTCCAAACTCGCAGCGTTGTGGCATACAGAAGTTGGCCAGCTAAACCAGATAATCCATGTCTGGCCGTACGATAGCCTCGCCCATCGCGAGCAGGCGCGCGCGGCGGCAGCAAAGGCTGTGGGATGGCCGCCGAATATCGCCGAGTTCATCATCGAGGCAAAGGCCGAGATCTTCATTCCTGCGCCATTTTCGCCGCCGCTCGCGGAACGCGCTCTGGGCAACCTTTATGAGATTCGCACTTACACATACGAGCCGGGCGCCATACCCACAGTTATCGAGCGCTGGAGCGAGAAAATCGAAGCTCGGATGAAGCTGTCGCCGCTCGCAGGATGTTGGTATTCGGACCTGGGCGCGCTGAACAAATGGGTCCATATCTGGGCCTACCGCGATTATGCCGAACGCGAGCGCATCCGCCGCGAAGCAATCCAGCAAGGGATTTGGCCGCCGCGGTCCGGCGCGGGGCTGGTCCGGCAGGAGAACGTTCTAGTCGTGCCGGCGTCGTTCTCGCCACTGCATTAACCGGCTTCACAGCCGATAAAGGCTGGCGGCGTTTGCCCAGCTTACCTTCGAGCGGGCTTTTATACCGAGAGCGCGGAAGCGCGTTTCGGTGAGTTTTGCCGCATCCCGATATTCTGACGTTGCATTGGGAAAGTTCCACGCCCAGAGGACACAATCGGCGCCGAACTGATTGCACACCGCTCGCAGGTTGGCATCGTCGTACCAACTAACAAAACGGCACTGAGATTTCAGCAGTTCGCGCGGCGGGACCTGGAACTTCACCTTGCCCGCGCCGAATTGGCGAACGTTGTGTTCAACGGTTTCGATTACGAAATTCACCCATCCCAGCGAACTTTCGCCGTAAATTACAGTCAGGCGTGGATGCCGTTCGAGGATATGCGACATGAGCAGATTCGAGAGAAAACCGATCGAGCAAGCGGGCCCAGAGATATCATGCAAGGCGGCTTTGATTTGTGACGGGTACTGGGCGAACGCGGCCAATTCAAGCACCGGCAAGCTCCCTGCATGAAAACAAATCGGGACCTGTAGCTCTTCGCAAGTCGACCACAATAAGTCCCAACTCGGCTCGTTGATATGAGGCATGTCACGAAGCTGGTCAACAGCCGGCGGAAAGACTACGCCGCGATGGCCTGCGGCAACAGCGCGCCTGATTTCGTCAACCGCCGCAGCAACTGAGGAGATCGGCACGATACATTGCGGAACGAAGCGCGAGCCGCCCGCCCCCGCCCATTCCTCGATCAGCCAGTCGTTGTAAGCACGCACACAATCGATTTCCAGCTCAGGATCTGCGATCGAGGCGAAGGTCTCACCGCCAACCCCCGCCACTGACGGATATAACACCGAACGCTCTATGCCGGCCGCGTCCATCAGCTTAAGCCTTTCCGCGGGCTGATACGCCGCCTGCGGCACTTCTTCCCATCTGCGCGGCTCTATCCGATCCGGCATCAGTGCCGCGGCTGAGCCCGAGCCCAGCAGCGGCACCTTGCGTCCATCGATTAGCCAGTAATCCGAACCGTCAACGTGGCGCTCGACGTGCGGAATTCGATCTCCCCAGCGATGCCTGGAGAGCCTGACAGTCCATACCTGCGGATGCTCGATGACGTGATCGTCAGCGCTTATGAGTTTGGCAGGCGGCTCCATACAATTTACGAATGCAGACCGCCAGCAAAGTGCGACAAGAGATGCAAATCCTCATGCTCGGCAGTGACAGCGGCTACGAACTTACGGGTTGGCATTTTCCTTAGTTCGCTCTTTTCTGACCTCAGCTCTTTTCGAGGCCGTAAAGTGTCATCGCGTTTTTATAAAGGAGCAGCGGTACTTCGTGCTCGGGAACACCTTCAAGGGCGCGGTTGAGAATCTTGCGTGAATCAGGATAGGTCGAGGTGCCATGCGGCAGGTCGGACTGCCACATGATATGGCCGACTCCAAGCCGATATCTTACATCAAGCCCCTCGCCTGCCTTTTCGAACCAAAAGTCAGCATACATGCGGCCACAGATTTGCTCACTCGGGCGTGTCCTGATCCCGTGTTTCCATAGTTGCCGCCGCTCCCATACCTGATCGCACGAATCAAGCACGTAGTTGAACCAGCCGAGCGTTGTCTCGGCGCATACCCAATTGAGTTTTGGATATCGTTCGAGCACGCCTGAGAACACGACATTGGGAATAAATTGGGCGAGCGAGCTATGGGCGGCCGGTGAGGTAACGGCAAATAACTCGTACGCGGTAAATCTTTTCCAAACTGAAAGCGGCGTTTTCAATCCGCCATCAGCATGCCAGTGAATCGCGATGCCAAGGTCCTGACAGGCCGCCCAGAGCGCTTCCCAATAGGGATCGCAGAAATGTTTCAGGCAATGGCGCAAGGCCGGGTTAACCGGGGCGTCCTTTTTGAAGAACTTGTCATCGCCGACACTGCTCGGCTCGGCCAACATGATGAGGCCGCGAAAGCCCTTACGCGCGCCGCGGGTAACCTCGCGCACCGTGGCCTCGATCCCGCTGAAGTAAGGAATGATCATCAGCGGTACATAGCGATCGCTCGCTCCGCGCCATTCCCATATCGCGTCATTGTAGGCTTGCACGCATGCCAGTTCGAGTTCGGCGTCACATTGGATGAAGCACGAGCCGAACGCCGGGTTGTTGCAAAACAACACTTCGCCGTCGACGCCATCCTCGTCCAGCACCTTCAACCGTGCGATTGGATCGTAGGCTGCGGGCGGCGTATCTTCCCACCGCTGCGGCATGAACATTCGGTCGATGTTGCCCATCAATGCCGGGCAATTGGCGACGCCGCGAGTATCTACCACGCGGCCATCGACCAGCCAGCGTTCGACCGGGCGCTCGTCCCAGGTGAACGCGCGCCACGAAGGATCCGAGCTCTCTTCAACATGTGGAATGCGGTTGCCGAACCTGGTTTTCGACATCCGCTGTATGAAGGCATCGCGATGCAACTGAGCATGTGAATCCGCACTGATAAGTCCGAAGTGTATCTTCATCGTGTTTTACCTCGTGCGGCGCTCGGCTGCTTGAACTATTACGTCCACCCGCGGCTAAAGATCAAAACTTTGAGACGCCCGCCAAATTCCTTTCCTGGCGGGAGAAGACCAGGCGATCAGCGTAGATAGCGAGGCAAGTGACTACCACAATTGCCTGGACGCGATGCGGGCACCTTCGGCCATCGACTGGAACTTTGCCCAGGTTATCTTCGGATCGACCGCAGAAAACGTGGCCGCGGTGGCGAACCCGCAATCCGTACTCGCAATCACGTTCTCGCGCCCAACAAGATTTGCCACGTTGCATATGCGCTGCGCGATCAGTTCGGCATGTTCGATAAAGTTGTTTGTCGAGTCGAGTACGCCGGGAATGAGCACCTTGCCGTCCGGCAGCTTCGTATCCTTGAACACCGCCCATTCATGCTCATGGCGAGGATTCGCCGCCTCGTATGAAATCCCACTTGCCCTGATTTTGAACACGATATCGATGATATCCTGCAACGGGACGTCGCGATGATGCGGGCCTTCGTAGTTGCCCCAGCACAGATGAATTCGCACGCGGTCAGCCGGGATATTGCCGAGTGCGCCATTGAGCATCTCAACATGCAACTCAATCCTCTTGCGAAATTCCGAAAGACTCAAATCAGGAAATTGGATGTGGCGGCCCATCGCCAGGTCCGGGCAATCCACCTGAAGGACGAAGCCGGCCCGATAGATCGCCTCGTACTCAGGTTTCATTGCTTCGGCAAGTGCCGCCAGGTACGCCTCGTGAGTTTTATAATATTCGTTGCGCAGGAAGATCGAGATAACGCCGGGTGATGCCGCGCTTAGGAAGGCTTCCGCCGGTTGGGAGGGGCCCAGTGCCGACCGCAGGTCCTCGACTTCCTTCTCGATCGCCTTGCTGTCCTTGTGCATGACCTTCCCAACGCATTTCGGACGCTTGAGCGTTGCCACTGCTCGCCGCAAATTGAAGCGCTCCTGATATTCCGGGTAATCCGTCAGATCGGCTGGAGCAGCGAATGGTTCCGACGGGCCTTCCTGCTCGAATCCGCCCAGACGGTCCTTGACGTAGGTCGCATACGACGGCTTACCCATCTCCCCGTCGTTGACGATATCGACGCCGGCCTGGACTTGTGCCTGTACAATCTCGGCGACTGCCGAGCGCACGCGCGCGCCAAATGCCGCCGCGTCGCCGGTGCCGCTCTCCGTGGCCTGGATTAAGGATAGGAGATCAGCCGGACGTGGCAGGCTACCGGTATGAGTCGTCAGGATTCGTTCCGTGCTGCGCTTCATTTCGATTCCTCCGCATTCGTGCTTTACCGCGATGCCGCGATTATTGCTATATGAGCCCGCCACCTGGGTTTGCTTGATTTGAGGGTTGCGCAGTAACTTGTTTGTTGGCTGAAGTCCCGGAAGTAGTACGAGGTTCAGTGGAGGCGAGCCTATGGAAACCGCAGGCAAATCACGCTCGGCTGTCATTAGGGAAAAGCTGAACCATCCGATTATCGACTCCGATGGCCATACCGCAGAATTCGAACCCGCTCTGTTCGATTACTTGCGGGACATCGGCGGCTCGCGCGCGGTGGATCGTCTGCTGGCTTTGCCGGATAGCCCGCTTTCTTTTCGCTGGTACAAACTCTCGCCGCAGGAGCGCCGCGATCAACGACAAATACGGCCCCATTTCTGGGTGCATCCGGCCGCCAACACGCTGGACCGCGCCACCAGTTCACTGCCGAAGTTGCTGTATCACCGGCTCGACGAAATGGGTCTCGACTTTACGATCATTTACCCAAGCATCGGGCTCTTTCTGGCACATCTGGGCGACGATGAATTACGAGTAGTGGCCTGCCGCGCACTCAACAAGCTGCACGCCGATGCCTTTGGCGAATATGCCGACCGGATGACGCCGGTCGCCGTGGTGCCGATGCATTCTCCGGCCGAAGCCATCACAGAGTTGGAATATGCGGTTCGAACTTTGGGTTTAAAGGCAGTGCTGATGCCCGGGTACGTAAGACGTCCGCTCGCCTCGGCAGTGCGCAAGTCTCCAGAAGCTGGCCGTTACGCGTTTTGGCTCGATACTATTGGTCTCGACAGCGAGTACGATTACGATCCGGTATGGACCAAATGTCTCGAACTTAAGGTTGCGCCCAATTTCCATTCCCCCTCGGTTGGTCTCTTTACTCGAACCTCGATTTCAAATTTCACGTTCAACCATATCGGTCATTTTGCCGCGGCCGGCGAGGCTATTTGCAAAGCATTGTTTTTTGGTGGGGTGACGCGGCGGTTCCCTGGGCTTACTTTCTCGTTCCTCGAAGGTGGCGCCGCCTGGGGCTGTACGCTGCTCGCCGATCTCGTGGGCCATTGGGAGAAGCACAACGCTGAAATGGCGCAACTCTACAACCCCGCCGCTTTGGACCAGGCCCTGATTGAACGGCTGTTCCGCGAGTACAGTCCAGCAGCATACGGCGGCCGTATGCCGTACCCAAACGAATTCCGGTCTAACATATTGTGGGGTAGGGCGGAGAAGCCCGAAGATATCGACGAATGGGCGCTGTGCGGCGTGAAACGCCGGGAGGACATCAAGGACCTCTTCGTGCCGAATTTCTTTTTTGGCTGCGAAGGCGATGATCCGATGACTGCGCTGGCCTTCGACACGCGCAAGAATGCTTTCGGTGCCCGCCTCAACGTCGTCTACAGTTCCGACCTGGGGCATTACGACCTGCCCAACATGCGCGACGCCGCCAGTGAGGCGTGGGAGCTGGTCGAGCACGGGCTTATCAGCGAGCGAGATTTCTGTGACTTCGTGTTTACTAACCCGGTACTTGCCAAAACGAAGGTCAATCCTGCGTTCTTCGCTGGCACCGTAGTTGAAGACGCCGCAGCCTCGCTGCCGACTGAGCGCAAAGCGCAAATTCCCACCGCGGCTTCCTAATCCTTTTCTCTACCTCGAGACGGCGGTTTGCCGTCTCCGGTATGCACGCACGCGCCGTCACCCGCGCGGTATCGAAGACCAGCGAGGCTTCATCGACGCAGCGATGGCTTCTCCGATTTGGCGTCACTGCTTCTGCAGCCGCCAAGCTGCGAACAAGTATGCCCCGCCAGCCTTGATCCCGATTCACGGGCTGGTTGTTGTCGTGATGGTGGTCGTTTCGTCAGATGGGGCTGCGGCACCGTTGTTCCAGCTTGTAGTGGTTTGCTTCTGCACAACTCCGGGCTGTGGTTCGCTTACCGTGTTCCTCTGCACTACAGAGCCGTTACCCCAAGTCGTCGTGCTTTGGCTGGTAGCAGATGGCGGGGGCATCGGAGGGGCAGGCACATTCTCGTTATGAACCGCGGCGCCGTTCCAGGTCGTCGTTGTCGTTTGCGTCCCCGGGGCGGGAACGACGACTGGAGGATTTACCTGAACCACCGGGGCTGGAGCCGGGACGGTGTCAATCTCCTTTGTCCGGGAGAAACATCCCGCAAACGTTAATGCAGATGCAACCATTACTGGCAACAAAATACGATGATCTTGACGCATACTACCTCCTTCAGTTATCGGGCCCCGACGCGTCCGCGTGCCAGGCAGATATAAATTGGACATTTTTTGGCCAAAAGTGGGGCCGTGTACAGAAATCTGAGATCTAATGTCGATCATAAAGAAGCGCTTGTTGGTGCGAACTCGCGTGCAAATAAATCCAATCTCCATGCCATACAGGTCAATCGCACCAGAATGTCTTCTAATTGGCTTTATGGGCTTTTTTCGCGCAATCCCTGCCACTTTGTTATGGCTTCTCATCCCAGCGATGTAAAATCGCGGTACTGCCCATCCCGGTCGGTGGTGCGATACAGGGCAACCCCGGGCGGTCGACGCGCACCCTCCGGAAACAGGCGCTGGCGCAGACCGGGTTCACCTGAAACGTCGGTCCGATACTCGAATTGCCAGGCTGCAAAGTCCGCCGCGGCCGACCTGGAAAATCGAATCGGATGATCGCTCCGCGTTTGCGAGATCTAAACGAATCGGCGGCCGTGGTGTTCGTCGGGAACGTCGAGACCGAGAGCCATGATTTTAGCGTCGACGTAGGATTTGTACTTCTGTCGAATTTCCGCGTTCCCTACTCCCTTCAGCCCCCAATTTATGAATTTCGGCGTGTTGGGCGAATCCGAGCGGCCAAACATATCCAGTGCTGCCGAATACCACTTGGGCAGCAGATGCTGCACCAGGGTTCCTCCCTTGCTGTCGCGGCAGAGTTCCCGGAGGAAGTAGTAACCCATTTCCGAATGGCCGAATTCGTCGCGCTCGACGGTACGAGATATTTTGCGCAATGGAACGTAGCTCGATTCGCGCCAGTCGCGGGCGTGAAACGCGCCGTTCAGGTCAATGAAGAAGTGGAAGAATGCATCATCGGCCCAGCTCTCCTTCGGCAGGTGGAACGCGTAATGCGCGTAGGGCACGTCCTGGAGAGCGAAACTCTGATCGAGGCCGAGGGCGAGGCGATGAAACATGATTGCATGCTTCAATTCTTCAGCGACATACTCGGCTTTGAGCAATCGGGCTTCTGCGGTCGGCGCCTGTGCATCCGCCAGCTCGAGGCAGGTGCCCATCAGTCCGAGAAAGCTTTTGTTGCCCGCGCGCTCGCCCTCATGGCGCAACATCTTCATCAGCAAAAGGCGGTATTCCTGAGGCAGCTCCTCGCCTTCATCGAACGAATACTGCGGCCGATCGATGCTACATCTGAGGTCGGGCAGTGGATCTCCCTGGGCGTAAGCCGTGGTCCAAAAAGGCCACAATTCTGAGCCTCTCTTGTGGGGCAATTCTCCGGGTCCTTGTAAATTGTCAAAATCGCCCTCGTTGAAAGCCATCATCGATCTCCATTTCTCCGTATAGCTAAGTTGCTACCCACTGAGTTCGATTGCGCGTTCAGTGGGTATTGCGGAATTTGCCCCCGACCTCGCTCATGCTCAGCGGCTTCGCTGCTGTTGCAACTTCTGCTGAATATCCTCGCGCAAATCCTTTTTAGAGATTTTGCCGACCGCGGTAGTCGGCAGCGCTTCGATAAGCTCCAGCCGCTCGGGCAGTTTGAAGCGGGCGATACGTTTCTGCTGGAGGAATCCAGACAGCCGCGCAAGGTCCAGGCTGGCACCTTTCCGCAGCACGACATAGGCGCACGCCCGCTCGCCCATCACCGGATCCGGCATCGCGACTACCGCGGTGTTGAGCACCGCCGGATGAGTAATAATCAGATTTTCGATTTCTTCGGCGCTAATCTTTTCGCCGCCGCGATTAATCAAGTCCTTGTTTCGCCCCTCAACCATAAAGTTGCCGCTCGGATGCAACCGAACCATATCCCCGGTGCGGTAGAATCCATCAGGCGTGAACGCGGTGCGGTTGTGCTCCTTGGCCTTGTAGTAGCCGCGAATTGTGTACGGGCCGCGCGTAATTAACTCGCCCAACTCGCCTGGCCCCACTTCTTTGGACTGATCATCGACGATTTTGAATTCGTCAGCTTCCGATATCGGCCGTCCCTGGGTTTCGACGATAACCTCTTCGGGATCATCCCGCCGCGTGGCGCAGCAGAGCCCTTCGGCCATTCCGTACACCTGGGTGAGAACGGGTCCAATCTCCTCCAGCACGCGGCGTGCAGGTTCGGGATTGAGACGCGCGCCGCCGACTGCCAGCGAGGTGAGCGATGATAAATCCATGTGCCGAAAGCCCGGAGTATTAAGCCAGTTGACCACCATCGCCGGAACCGCACAGAGCCACGTAATGCGCTCGCCCGCGATCAAATCGCAGACCGTTTCAGGTTCAGTGCCCTGCGCCAGCACGATTTTGCCGCCGTTGAGTATGCCTGGCTGCACTGCTCCCGCCAGGGGGAAGTTGTGCATCATCGGAATGGCGATGAGCGCGATGCCATCGGCATCAAAACCGGATTCCGCCGCAAGCAGATACGAATTGTAGAGGTAGTCATTGTGCGTGCGCGGTATCACCTTCGGCAGTCCCGTACTGCCGCCCGATAGCTGGAACACCGCAGGAAGTTCCGGCTGCGGTTTCAAGCGCTCGAGCGATGAGCGCGCGCGGCGCTGCTCGATCGGGTCCTCCGCCAGATCAATCAACGAAGTCATGCCGCGGCCGCAACGGCCGCCGGCCACTATGATCTCGCGCATCGCCGGCAGGTTGGCCCGCAACTCATCTGCCATCGCGACGAAATCGAATCCGCGATATTCCGACGGAATCAGCCATGCATAAGCTTCAGTGAAGCGGGCCAGGTGCTCGATTTCCGAGTGGCGATGGGCGGGCAAACATGCGATGGGGACGGCGCCGATTTTCAGACAGGCGAAATACGCCGCGGTGCATTCGAGCGAGTTCGCAAGCTGGAATACCACCGGGCGGCCACCGCAGATGCCGCGCTCGGCGAAGTGCAGCGCCAGGCGCTCGACCAGCAATCCAAGCTCCCGATATTTTACTCGCCGCTGGCCGTCAATGACCGCTTCGCGCTCGGCGTGACGACGAACAGAGTGGTCGAAAACGTCGCCGATCGTGACGCCTTGCCAATAACCTTTCGCCGCATAGCGGACCGCTGCTTCCGCAGGCCACCCGACCATCCCGTCAACCATAGGCGTGCTCCTGCCCGCTGAAGTCTCCCCCCCGCAAGCGGGGAGCAACTGGGGGAACGAAGTCAACTTTCGCGCAAGATGGTTGGGCCATATGCGAGCGATGCCATTGGCCCTTCTCAATAGTCTTCTCAATGAGTTCCTTCAGCCAGCGGGTGAAGTTGCTTCACCCGCATATCGATGCAAAAACGGCAACATGCGGCCGGCGCCCTCATGAAATACTTCCGGCTCGACATCGCCGGCCGGCAATCGGCTGCAACTGTTTTCTGCTGCGCCCCCACTGATGCTTGCCAACAAATCACCACTGTAGTTAACCACAATGGCTGGCGTGCGGCCAAAAGACCTGGCGTACCTACAAACAGACGGTCTGGAGAATGTCTTCCACGCTCTTCTCCTGGGGATATCCCGGTTTCGAGCGCATATTGTATAACGAGAAGCACCATGAACCTCAGTTGCAAAGTGGTTTGTGTGGGCCCGGCCGCGCTGGATTTTATTTTCGATCCCATCGTGGACGGTCTCCGTCAACGCGAGCATGAAGTTGTTCACTATACCGACTACGCGCAGTTCGAACGCGAATCCGCGGCTGTGCTAGGGAGCGCCGGGGTGCTGGTCGCCGTCGGCAGTTTCCCCTGCACCCGGGAAATGATGGTGCGCGCGCCCCAGCTACGCGCTCTGGTTTCGCCTTTCATTGGCACCGAGGGCTTCGACGAAGCGGCGGCCACAGCTCTCGGCATAATCGTCGGCAATGGCCAGGTACCCGAGAACTTCCTGAGCATGGCCGAGTCGACGATTCTGCTAATTCTTGCTTCGCTCTACTCACTGCATTGGTGGGAGCAACAGCTGCGTGACAATCTCCCCCATCCGCCGCGTGTTCCAGGACGGATGCTGAACGGCAGAACTGTCGGCATGATCGGTTTCGGCCACATCGCGCGCGCCATCGCACACCGTCTGCAGCCATGGGAGGTCCGGCTCCAAACCTATATTCCGCGCCTTCGCGTTCCGCTCCCCAATGGCATCGCTCGCGTCGAACTCGACGAACTTTTGCGGACCAGTGACATAGTCTGTGTGTTGGCAAGCCTGAACGCAGAAACGCGCGGGATGCTCGACTTGAATCGTTTGCGTCTGATGAAGCCGGACGCGGTACTCATAAATACCGCGCGCGGTGGGATCATCGATGAGCAGGCGTTGGTGCAGATCGCGCGCGAGCGGACAGGCTTGAGAATCGCGTTGGACACCTTCGCGCAGGAACCGCTCCCCATCGAGAGCCCGCTGCGCACGCTCCCGAATGCGATCTTGACGCCGCATGCCATCGGTCACACGCAGGAAAGCCTCGCCGCATTGCCGCCGGCAACAATCGAAACCATCTCGCGCGTTATTCGCGGCGAGCTCCCGCTTTACGTGCGCAATCCCGAGGTGATTCCCGAATGGACCCATCGATGGTCGCCATGACGCTGAATTGTTTCTGTCCACCGGGTGTTGTCTACCTAGAAGCGTCTGCTATACTACAAAGTCCCCTTTTTTATAAGCACTCTCAGATAATTCTGCTGGCCGAGATTAGGCGGATTTCTACCTAGCTAGCTTATGCTTGTCGGGTTGTTTCAGCAAACCACAATAGGTTGTGTTAACGTTGGGCGGGTTCCGCGAGGTCCTCTGCGCCACGAATCCGCTTATAGGGTGTGGGTTTACGTCCGGT
>Ga0073928_10005408_pt1 | contig 17952 bp, 15 predicted proteins | sample PaiPotPPA55metaG_FD_76969 | JGI IMG/M metagenome (GOLD analysis project Ga0073928, IMG submission 76969) | Iron sulfur acid spring bacterial and archeal communities from Banff, Canada, to study Microbial Dark Matter (Phase II) - Paint Pots PPA... ... | reverse complement strand
CACCGAGTGATTCGAGCACGAGCCTTGGTCGCCAAGAAAAGAATTCTGATCAGTGAAGAGCAAAGAGGCACATCGAAAGAAAACGCTATAAGTGTCTCTTGACAGAGCCGACGTCGTCATAGAAGGGATGACAGGACGCAGAGTAGAGATTCGGGGAGGTTGCCTTGATTTGAAACGGCACAGTAGATGAACGGACCTGAGAGAAGATTTCGCGCACCTGTGAAGACTTCACAAGGCGCGACACTGAAATTTGTCGTAGGCGGCTGCGTCTGCCCTATCCGTCAGAGCGCTTGCGGTTAGCGCAGGGCGCGCTGCTTTAGACACGCGTGCCCAACCCTGCTTTAGTCTCTTTCGTCCACGTTGGATCGATACCTTTAAACTGATGTGCCGCATGGGTCGACCTGTAAATGCCTGTTGAGACTTCATGGCCTACTCCTTTACCGATCCAACGAACCATTTCGCATCGTCAAAGTAACATCGAGCATGGGGCTCTTCAATTATGCATTGGTAGGGACGTGGTACTGCCAGAGGATATGTCTTATTAAACCTTGGTATATCAGTCGGGGGCAGCGAGTAATTGGACCAAACTTTTTGGTGCTCCGCTCATCTCACGTATTATGAGCATACTTGACGAAATGAGTTCGCGGGAGCTAGAAGCTCTTGCGGTTAAACTGCACACGCAGATTGAGCGTAGCTCTGACCATTGCGAAATGCCAAAGGTTGAACTGGAAGACGTGAAGGACTGGATTGCGTTACACAGGAAAGAATCTGAGTCCTGTTTCGAGCTTTCGTTTTTCCTAAACCTGGTTTGAAGCTGGAAAACGGTTGGTAGCCCGGACGGGAATCGAACCCGTAATCTTCACCTTGAGAGGGTGACGAGTTAACCAGTTACTCTACCGGGCCACTGGAAACAGTTTAACGTGCCGCCGTTCGTTCGGCAATCTGGCTCACATTTACTTTCTTGGGTAGGCCGACCTTCAGCATCATTTCCTTTACACTTGGCGACACAATTCTCGGCATGAAGAACTCTAGAAACTGATCTGAACTCGAGCGCAAGCACACCTGCGCGTTCGGGGGTCCGGCTTCCACGCGTGTGTAGGCTTCGTCATCGACGCGCAGCCTGAGCGGTTGAGTGAGGCACAGCTCCGGATGCATAGCGTACGCAACCGCAACGGCATCGAACAGCGTAGGCGTTTGCGTAGTGCCGTGTGACCACTGCGCATAGAGCACGAGCAGCGCATCCGTCAAAGCCGAGCCAGTTTTGAAAATTTCGGCTCGCTCGAGTTCTTGGAGTTTGATCTGCGTGGAATCGAGCGGCATGACATATAGAGGAACGCCGGAGCTGAAAACCTTTTGCGCGGCTTGGATGTCGCAAAGGATATTCCACTCCGGATCGGGCCCGTGGGTCTTGCCATAGTTAAATTGGCTGTAGCCGCGATAGACGGAACCTCCCATCAGGACCACTCGCTTCAACTTGCGGAACGTGGTGGCGTCGCGGTCGATTGCTGCACCGAGATTCGTTTCGGGACCGATAGAGATCAGCGTGATTTCCCCTGGATGCAATCGTATTTGTTCGAGAAGGAAATCGATGGCGTTTGGATATTTCTGATCAGCGGGAATGCGTTCCGCGTAGGGAGCTTGACTCAAGATTTCCGGTTTGCCTGGCCGTTCCTTCGCAATGCCCATGGCGACGGGAATATCCGAATGGCCGGTTTCCTTTAGGAAACGAGTCAGCAAGCGGGCGCGAAGATGCGTGTCGCCCCATGCAGTTGAGATGCCGAGAATCCTGAGCTCGGAGCTTTGCAGCGCGAGGCCAACCGCGAAGGCGTCGTCAATGTCCGTACCGATATCCGTATCGATTATGATTTTTTCCGCTGTGTTTGGTCGCAACGCAGAAGCATTCGTCTGCGCGGATGCGGAGGAACTCAACAGGATACAAAGGGCGAATACCCCGGCGACCAAGCGCACACTGAGACACTCACGAAGCGTAATAGGCGTCATTGTTTCGAGTTGTCTTAAACCTCTGGCAGATTTTACCTGCGTTCTCGTTTTCTTCTGAACTGGATAGAACTTGTGCCCTCGTTTACAGTTGCCGCAGCCGCAAGCTGCGGGCCTTAGCGCTCCGCCAACTCCGTCACCGCCCTATGCGCTTGATCGATGGCGACGTTGGTGTACGCGTCGGCTCCTGCGTCGGAATTCGCAATGGCAATGCTTCCGAAGCGTTTCCGGCCGATTACCCAGGGTTTCTCTTCCTCTTTCCAGTCGGGATCGAATAGGGGATTTGGCGTGAACGCGTAGCCGTGCGCCCAGCGATTGACCGTGATGCCTTCGATGTCACGGGCGCTGTCGAAACCCGCTCCACCAAGCATGCGCGCCAACTGATCGCGGATATTGCGCTCGAACGTCGCGAAGGGCGTCTGCATCAGCTCTATGCGTCCAGCACGATGCTGATCCCGCGGCGAAAGTCCCGGCCGGCAGGGCGTACGGAGCATGAAGAGCACCATCGGCTCTTCGGGATTGCTCGGAAACTTGTATTGTCCCAGGCTCACTGGGAAATCAAGCGCGATGTACGTGTGATAGCCACCCGGGGCAACGATATGGTGTACACCAAGCTTGTGGAACGCGGTCCAGTTGCGCAGCGCTACATGCGTGTACACCAGCGGCGCTTTGACGAGATAGGACAAAGCTTCTTTCTGCTTCTCCGGCAGCTCCGGGCAAATGTACGGGATCATGCCGTTGTAACAGGCGAGAACACAGTTCTTGGCGCGGACCGTGACCAATTTTCCCTCGCGCACGTATGCGACCTCCACATCCTTGGTGGCCGCGGCGCCTTTTACGTGCTGCACGTGCACAGCAGTGCTGTTCAATCGAATGCGCACGGACGAGGTCGCGTCGTCGAGTTTGCCGTAATCCGCTCGCGCCGTAACCACGTCATCCATCGTTTCGCCGGGAACCGCGCCAGGAATCAGTGCGCGCACTAAAAGCCGCGCAACCGTCGCGTTCCCATCCGGAAAATGAAAAATATAGGGCTCTTCCTTCTCGGCTTCAGGAAATCCCAGGCCATCAAAGCCGGGATATGTGAACGACTGATAGTCGTCGCCAGCCTCATAGCAAGCGCGCGCCGAAACCGCTTCGATGCCCACGCAAAATAAATCGTGCGTAAACGTCTGGAAAAATGGCAGCGCCTCGGGCGAGAGCTTGCAATATTTCAAGAGATAATCGGCGTAGCTGATTTTGCCGAGCTTGGCCAGCTTTTCCTCTCTTGAAACGCCGGAGAGGTAATCCACCTTCTCCGTGTAAACACGCGCGATGTCGCGTCGCGCCGTTTCCGAAAGTGGCGCCTTGGCCAAAAATTCGGGCCACGGCGTTGCGTTCATTCCTGTGACGAGGCGGTCGGCGCCGAACGTCTCTTTATCAAAAAAAGCCGCCGTTCCTAAATTGCTATACAGCTTCTGGTCATAAGCCTCGTAAAACTTATCGGTCTGTATGTCGAGTTCGGCCAGCAGGCCCTTTGCTACGTCGCTGTAAAGTCCAGGGCTCTCAATCGATTGCGTGCCACCATAGCTCAGTAGCATCCGTCCGCCAACTCGAAACTCGTTGCGCTTCGCGTGCCCGCCGAAATCGTCGTGATTATCCAGAACCAAAATGCGCGCGCTTTTGCCGGCATTCTTTCGATAGAAATACGCCGCTGCCAATCCGCTGATTCCTCCCCCTACGACAACCAAGTCGTATGTTTCCCCTGTACTGGCCGCCGCTCCGGTGGAGTCCCAGCGCTTTCCGTCTCGAAGCTGATGCGCATAGGTGAAAGTGCCGTCGTGATTTCCGCGCATTCCGGTCAGCGCGGGAGGATAGTAAGCGGGTGCTTTTTCCGGAGCCGCTTGCTCAGAAAGCAGAGCCGCAAGCAGTGGGTCGGCCGCCAGCAACCCACCGGTACCCACCGCTACGCCATTCAGAAAATCCCGCCGCGTGATAGGACAATGCATGCCCAGCTCTCGGTCGCGCTTCTTCTCACTCATGCGATGAACCTGTTAGCTCCACATGAAACCTTACTTGAGTGCACGAAAAATACTGCACCTGCAAACGGATGAGAGTAACATCCGTCCACCACAAATCACACGGAGGATCGGATGCAAATCGCTATTCTACGTTGCCTACGCTGGCTCGCGGTTCCCTTGCTCGCAACTGTTGCGGTGCTCGCCTTCCCGATCTCGGGCGCTCTGCAAGCGCGAGGCAACACATCGCAACAGCAAGGCGCAAGCGACAAGCCGTACGTCATCGAGTACTACTACAAGGCCAAATGGGGCCACGCCGAAGAATTCATCGCGCTGTTTAAAAAGAATCATTATCCAGTGCTAAAAAAGGAAATCGAGCTCGGCCGCATAATCAAGGTATTCGCCCAAGTTCCCCGCTACCACGCTACAGAGGACGGGCGTTGGGACTTTCGGACGACCATCGTCTTCAAGAACGCGCAAATCGCCAACGACAACTTCGACTCCTCAGCGCTATTGAAGCAGCTCTTTCCCGACCAGGACTCCTACAAGAAGGAAGAGCAGCGCCGCTTTGAAATCCTCGATGGCCACTGGGACGTACCGATCAAGGATTTCGATCTCGACGCTCGCTAGTTCCTTCGACAAACAGAGCCCGCGTAACGGCACGACTCCGCCACGCGTCGTACAATACTCATCTGGAGCAATCATGGCCAATTACACGGAAGAGCACGCCCGCGCAGGCATTGACGCGAAACTCCCGCCCCTTGAAACCTGGCCCAACCAGTTTCCCGGCTACATCATCACTACAAAATTCCCGGAGTATTCTTCCGTCTGCCCAAAGACGGGACTGCCCGATTTTGGTACCGTCACCATCCAATACATGCCTCGCAAGGATTGCATCGAGCTGAAAGCCCTAAAGATGTACCTGCTGGCCTACCGCAACCTGGGCATTTTCTACGAAAACGCGGTCAACAAGATCCTGCGCGATATTGTGGCGGCTGTTCAGCCGGAATGGTGCGTGGTTCGCGGCGAATTTACGCCCCGGGGCGGCCTCACCACGTCCATCTTCTCCCGATGGCCTGCATCTAAGGACAATGTGCAAACAAAGTCCCGCACGCGTAGCACCAGGCACTAGTCGATATGGACACATGCGCCCGTTGCGAGGGATAATTTAGAATTGTACCTGCCCTCTGGGCCAACCTTTCAGGAGGCTGAATGAGCATCTCGCCGAACGTACCTACCCCACAGGAGTCCTACCACTACGAAGGCTCCACCGGAACTCCGCGCTGGATTGCCGTCGTGTTCATCGTTCTCTTTCTTGGCCTTGCGGGACTTGGATTCGCCGGCTACTCCGTGCAGTCTCGCTTGGAATCCAATCTTTCCAAGACTCAGGATCAGAATAGACTGCTCACCGCCCAACTCGATCAGGCCAACTCGCGCCTTGCCGATCTCAAGGGCCACATCGATGTCACCGAGCAGAAGATGCACATGACGCAATCGGAGCTCGCCAACGCTCGCAGCCGCGCAGAGTCCATTCGCAAGGACCAGCAGGCCGCTGACCAAAAGCTCGCCGAACAACTAAGCGCGGCGCAGACGGAGAACAACAATAAGATCAACGCCGTGGCCACGGAAGTTGGCGGTGCCAAGAAAGATATCGAAGCCACGCGTTCCGATCTTGAAGCCACGAAGGGTCGCCTGGACCGCGCGAATGGCGATATGGGCGTCATGAGCGGCCTGATTGCGCACAATCGCGACGACCTGGAAGAGCTCAAGCGCCGCGGCGACCGCAACTATTACGAATTCAAAATCGCCAAGAGCAAGACGGCGCAGAAGGTCGGACCAGTTCAAGTCACACTGAACAAGGTTGACCAGAAGAAATCGAAGTACACTGTGACGGTGTTCGTGGATGACCGATCCATCGAAAAGAAAGATAAGACCGCCGGCGAGCCCGTGCAGTTCTACGTGCGCGGCGGTTCGCGCATGCCGCCGTACGAATTTATCGTCTTTGAAGTCGGCAAGAATCAGATCACCGGATATCTTTCGACTCCTAAGGAAGGCGGTGCTCCGGCGGTTGCTCCCGCGGCCTCTACCGCCAAGCCGTCTTAAGCTACGCGGCAGCAAGGTAATCTCGATGCCCTGTTCTGCGTTCTGGAAACCAGACGCATGACAGGGCTTCTGTCTTTTCCGCCGCGAAGCTAGCATTTACATATCCGCATTTATCGGAACGAACTCGCCGGAGAGCCCCATGAAGCGCATTTGCCCTCAAATTCTTGCCTTGCTAATTCTTGTTTTCACGCTGCTCTGCTCCGATCGCACCTGGGCGCAAGCTCCCCTTGAGCCAACGCAGATGCCGGCGCGCACCACGTTCTACGCCATCTGGCGTGGCACGCCCGTTGGCGACGCTAGAAAGTCCAATTCCCTTCTCGCGCTCTGGGACGATCCAGATCTCGCGCCTCTCCGCGCCGCCGCTTTGCAAAATATGCAGAGCAGCTCCGAGAGAGATCCTTCCAAGCCGCAGCTCTCCCGCGAAGAAATCGAGCAAACTTCTTCCCTTCTAGAGAATTCTTTCGTGTTCGGCTATCTGCGCAAGCCTGAGACAAAATCGGCGCCCGCCAAATCCACCGACCGCCCATGGAACGGCATGTTCTTCGTATACGATCGCACCGGCAAGGAGCTGCTGCTCGCAAAAACCGTTTTGCGCTTCCGCTCGCAGGAAAAAGATCCGCCGCAAATTTCTACCATTACGGTGGCAGGCGCCCCGGCGCTCAAAATCGAGCGAAAAGATAGCGTCACTTACTGGACGGAGCGCGGCAAATACGCCGTAAGCTCCAGCGAGCTTGGCGTGCTCGAGGAAATTCTCGCGCGTCTCGACGGTAAAACCTCAGGTTCATCACTCGCCCAAACCGCCGCATACCAGGAGGCCCAGCCTTTATTTCGTGGCGGCTTGCTTGAATTTTTTCTGCATATTCCGCAACTGAAGGATCTTGCATCAGCCGCTCCAGCCAACTCTCCCGTCAAAATCGAACCCATCCTGGACGCGCTTAAGCTTGAGTCTATTCATTCTCTTTCGGGCGATGTCACCCTTGAAGGCGCAAAGGCCCGCGTAAAAGGCGCGGTCCTCGGCAACGTTGCGCCCGGCACGCTTTTCGATCTTTGGACCAACGGCCAGCAAGCGCCCGCGTCTCTTTCTTTTGTTTCGCCCGACGTCATTTCGTACAGCGAAGCGCAGTTCAACCTTTCCGCATTTTACGATCTGCTGAAGCGCGCTCTGCGCGTCGCGCTCCCGCAACAACAGCAAGGCGGCGCCGAAATGATCGAAGGCCTCGCGGCTTCGCGCATCGGCATGCCGCTTCCCGACGCTCTCGCGTTATTCGGCGGGGAATTTGCCTCCATCCAAAGCAACCCCGCCATGGACCCGCAAAAAGCTGTCTATTACGTTGGCATTCGCAATAAGCCAGACACGCTGAAGCTCCTCCGCACCGTCTTCGGCGACCAACTAGGTTCCGAGCGCACCGAAGGCGACGCCACCTTCGTCAAGGTATCTCTCGGTGGCGGACAAAATAGCACTGGTGTCGCGCAGTGGAATTTTTATCACTTGGCCGTGACACCCACGTTCGTTCTCGCCTCCAGCCGCAGCGAAACGCTGCGCGAATTCCTTGCCAGGAATTCGCCCGGAAACCCCCAAGGGCAAGCAACATTGCCTGCCGCATTCCAGACCGCGCGCGCGCAATTGCCCGCGAACCTCAACGGGCTCACCTTCATGAATTTCCAAAAGATTGACTATCAAGGGCTGAAGTCACGCTGGATCGAGCAAGCTAAAAACCCTTCGGCAGGCACCGCAAAAAGAGGGGCTAACGCCGATCCGGGATCGCCCGTTGGCCAAGTCCCAGACTGGCTGCTCAATATGAATCCCGAAGTCTTCTCGCGTCATCTTCATTTTCTAGCCGGCGCCTCCTGGAAGGATTCCAAGGGCGTCCACTTCGACGAATGGCTCGAATAATTTTTGGAGTGCGGCGGTCTTGCCGCCGCTTTTACGCGGAAAGCCCAAGAAACCAAGCAGCTAAGCGAGGACGCGCGTCAACGGGACAGTCAATCCTGGCCGTGCTCCTACTCTTCGCCGCATCTTCAGTCTCAGCTCAATCCCAACAGCCCGCGCCCCCCATCCGCGTCACGGTAAATCGCGTCAATGTCGGGGTCACAGTAACCGACTCCGCCGGCCACTTCGTCGAGGGGCTCCGCCGCGAGGACTTCCGCATCTTCGACAATGACGTCGAGCAACCCATCACTGACTTCCTCCCGGTCGAAGAACCGGCACAGCTTCTGCTTCTAATCGAATCCGGCCCCGCGGTTCTCTTTCTCAGCAGAACTCACCTTCTAGCCGCAGATATGCTCCTCACCAAGCTCGCTGCCACAGACCGCGTAGCCATCGCCAGCTACTCCAAAATGCCGCAGCTCGTTCTCGATTTCACGCCGAACAAGACGGAAGCGCGCCTGGGTTTGCAGAGCATCAATTTTTCAAACGATTTTGCTGACCTGAATCTTTCTTCCAGCCTCGCCACAGCGATCGACTGGCTCGCGGCATTACCTGGAAAGAAGGCCATCGTGCTTCTCTCAACAGGCGTCGATTCCTCGCCCCCGGAGGATCCGCAAGCCATTCAGCGGAAGCTGCTAACGTCCGACGTCCGGCTTCTTGCAGTGGCTCTCGCCGCCGACTTCCGCAAGCCAGCTAAGAAGCACAAGAAGCTCTCTGCGCAAGATCGTGCCAACCGCGATGCAGTACGAGAAGGCTTCGCCGAAGCCGATCAATCGCTGCGCGAACTTTCCGCGTTAACCGGCGGTCGCGTCTACTTCCCGAGCAGCGCCGACGAATTCAGCCGCGCCTACGCCGAAATCGCCCAACTAGTCCGCCACGAATACAGCATCGCCTTCGCCCCGCCCGTCGCCGATGGCCAACTCCACTCCCTCAAAGTCAAAGTGAAAGACCCCTCGTATAAAGTAGACCATCGCCAAGCGTACCTCGGTCCAGCTAATCAATAACGTTGGGCGAAGCAAAGCACGATTCCGCGGACGCATCAAGCGTGTGTCGCAAAACCCCAGTTTCGTCAGTGCAGAAGGACCGCCACCCTGATTTGTCCGGTTCCAGCGGAACCGCCGTGATTCGGTAGTGTCTGACGGCGGTGTCCGAGGCCGTTTCGCACCCAGAAATCAGAAAGCTATAGCCGGCGCGCTTCCCCGTCGAAAAGAAGCCCGGATCGTAATCGCGCCTCAACTGTGCCCTCGCTCCGAGCTTCGCCAAGTCGCAGACGTAGCCTTCACGCGCATGCTTTTCGGCGTACTCCTTCTTTATTGACGTGAGGAGAATCAGTCTAGCCACTGCGGTGGCTTCGTTTGCGCGCTGTCGCTTATTGACATCCCTGGCGGGCAGAAGGAGAAAACCGATAACGCAGACGAGAACAATTATTACAACGCCTGGAATGACCGGATTACGTTTTAGGATGTTTCTAGTTCCTCTATTCGATTGAGGTCCCCGAAAATAGGCTCACGCGGCTCTAGCTTTGCGGCTCTAGCTTTTTTGTTGCAGCCGAGTCTTACTCAAACCCCTTCATCATTTGCGCCATCTTGGTCAAGCGCTCATTCACCTGCGCAAACACCGTGTTGGCCTGAAACGTCCCGTCGCCGTTGCAAGAGCCCGCCGTCATCCCCGTCAAAATCTCAATTCCCTCTTCCACCTTTGCCACCGGCCAGATGTGAAACTTCCCTGCCGCCACCGCTTCCAGCACATCGTCCCGCAACATCAAATCCTCAACGTTCGACGCTGGAATCATCACGCCTTGTGTGCCACTCAGTCCCTTAATCCGGCACACATCGAAAAATCCCTCGATCTTCTCGTTCACCCCGCCAATGGCCTGAATGTCGCCCTGCTGGTTCATCGACCCCGTCACCGCAATGTCCTGCCGCAGCGGCAGTTCCGCCAGCGCAGAAATCAATGCATAAATCTCCGTCGAGCTCGCGCTATCCCCGTCCACACCCGAATACGATTGCTCGAAGCAGATGCTCGCCGCGAGCGACAGCGGCTTGTCTTGTGCAAACCGGCTCCGCAAATAGCCCGAAATAATATGCACGCCCTTATCGTGAAACCGCCCGCTCAAATTCGATTCGCGCTCGATATTAATGACGCCCGATTTCCCCAGCGCCGCTGTCGAAGTAATTCGCACCGGTTTCCCAAACGCGTACCCACCAATCTCCAGAACGCTGAGCCCATTTACCTGACCCACGCGCTTCCCCTCCAAATCCACCAGCAGCGTGCCCTCTTCAATCATTTCGCGAATGCGCGTCTCGATCAGGTTGTGCCGCTCCATCTTCGCCGAAAGCGCCGTGCGCACATGCGCCGCGCGCACCACGTTTTCGCCGGCCGCGGCCGCCGCGTAATGCGCTTCGCGCGCCAAATCCGCAATGTCCACAAAGCGCGCCGTAACCTTATTCCGTCGTCCCGCCTGCCGCACTCCGTATTCCAGAATCGCCGCAAACGCCCCGCGATCAAACGGCGAAAGCCCTTCCTTCTCGCACAACGCGCGCAGCCGGCCCGCGTACTCCGCGATGACGCCGTCGCTCATGTGCATCTCTTCGTCAAACTCCACGCGCACCTTGAAAATCTTGCGAAAATCTTCTTCGTACTCGTAAAGCAGCTCATACAATTGCCGGTCGCCAATCAAAATCACTTTCACATTGATTTCGACCGCTTCCGGTTTCAACGCGCTCCCTCCAAACGGATAAAACATCTCCAGCGGCTGAATCTCCAGCCGATTGTGATTCAGCGTGCGCTTCAAGGCCCGCCAAACTCCCACCTCGGACAGCGCCTCCAGCGAATACATGATCAAGAATCCGCCGTCCGCGCGTAGCAGCGAACCTCCGCGCAGGTCCATGAAGTCGCTCGTCCACCCACCCCGCGCATCGTACGCGCGCTGAATCGTTCCAAACAAATTCGCGTACGTCGGCGTAGTCTCAAAAATCACCGGCGAGCCATCTTCATCCCCGTGCGCCAAAATCACGTTAACGCCATACAGCCGGAATGGATCGCGGTCCTGCGCACCCGGCGGTTTCGGCGTACCGTCCGGGGGCGGCTCAGGCCCCTCCTGCTCCCCCTCGCCTTCGCGCTCCTTGAAAGGGTCGAGATTGTCCAGGAGGTGATGCCGCACCTCTTCCAAATATTCGGACACGCTCGTGCCCGGATATTTTTCCTTTAGCTCCTCGATCACTCCATCCACCAGAACCGAAGCCGCCTCCTGCTCCAAATAGCTCAGCTCGCTCGCCAATTCTCGTGAAAGCGTCAACGTCTTTCGGTAAACGACCGTGAACTCCTGCCGGAACTGCTCGTACTTCCGCTCGATTTCCTCGGCGACAGGCGAATCCAGTTTGCCCTCATGCACCATCTTCGAAATGTCTTCAATCGGCACCATCTGCCCTTCGAGTACGGGAAAAATCTCCGGCAACGCAACGGCGCCCACCTGCATGTGCCCCAGCGCAAACTGTTCGCGCGCAATACGCCGCGTGAAATCGTCCATCAACTCTTTTTCGCGCACGGTAAACCGCTCGACAATCCTTCCCTTTTGCCGCTGGAACGGCTCGCCTTCGAACACCTGCGGAATCCGACGCCGCAAGAAATCAATCCCCGCTTGCATGTCCTTCTTAAACGAATTCGCCTGCCCACGCGGCAGCGAAAGCAATCTCGGCCGGTCCGTAATCTTGAAATTATTGACGTAGCAGCGGTCCAGCGAAGTCTTCGTCTTCGGATGCAGCTCTTCGATCATGTGCGCAATGGTTCCGCCGCGGCTCGTCCCCGCAAGCCCGCACACAAACACGTTGTATCCGGGCGCGGAAAGTTCCACGCCCATCTTCAGCGCCCGCAGCGCCCGCTCCTGCCCAATGAAGCCCTCGCGCAATTCCGCCTGCGCCGTGGTCTCAAACGGCAACCGAGACGGCTCACACCTCCACCGCAATTTTTCCGGCGGCAATTCCGGATGCACGACAGCGGGCTTGTAGCCGTTCGCACTCATCTGAGTCGGGTACTCTAGCACACGCCCATTACCCCGCACGTAAATTCGCCCGCGGTGTTACGCAGCAAACGATTACGCAGCAAGCGCTGCCTGCCTGTCCCGATGCTCCACATACACGCGAAACACTCCCATCGCTGCGGCCAAAATCGTTGGCCCAATCACTAAACCCAACAGCCCAAACACTTCCAGCCCTCCCAAAACGCCCAGGAACAGCAACAGTTCATTCAGATGCGTGCGATTTCGGAGCAGCAGCGGCCTCACAATATTGTCAGCAACTCCCGCTACCCCGCCGCAAATCACCACTATCGCGAGTCCCTTCCCCCAATGCCCGCTGAACGCCAGAAACAGCGCCGCCGGCACCCAAATCAGCGCCGATCCCACCACCGGTACCAGCGAAAAGAACGCAATCAACACCGCCCAGAAAAGCGGGGAAGAAATCCCGCCCACCGTAAACGCGAATCCTCCCAAAACTCCTTGCAGGACCGCAATTGCCAGCGCCACAGCCACACTTGCAAAAATCAAATCGCGCGACTCCCGCAGCATGTCCTCTTGAATCGACTCGTCAAATGGCACCAAATGGCTTGCCCCGCGCACGATCTCCTCGCCGTCGCGGAACATGAAAAACAGCGCGAAAATCACGATGAACAAATCCACAAAAAAGGTGAACAGGTTCTTCACCAGTCCCGCAAGGCGCGATGCCAGAAAGGTCGCGATCCGTTCCGCTCCCTGACGCAGGGGTTGCGAAAAATCCGTGGACTGCCAAGCTTGCGGAAGCTGGTGCCGGATCCAAGCCACTGCATGCGAAGGCAAGGCCTTGTCCGGATCCATGAGTGCATCCTGTAACCGCGCCGTGGCGTCGATGGCCTCCCGCGCCGCATAGACCAGTACCAAGAGCGCGGGCGCAATCAGCAGCACCGTCACGCCCAGCGTGCTCGCCAGCGCCGCGCGGCTCGGCTGCAGTCGGCGCATCATCCATTCGTGCACCGGATAGAAGAAAATCGCCAGCACCGCCGACCACGCCAGTGGCACTAAAAATGGCTCCACGATGCGAAACACCAGGTAAATCAGCAGCAAAAGCGCACCGTACGAAAGTACGGTAGTCAACCGGTCACTGGTGCTCGTCGCGGAAGAGGAAGTTGGATTCATGCGCGGTATATAATGAAAGCAGGATAGAGCGGACGCTGAACCCGCGAGGCCCCACCCCTTGGCCATCTCGCGGAAACGCCAGACGTATCGACTCGCCGACGGAGCCAAGTCAGAGTGTCATCTAAATCCATTCCGCTCACGTCCTATCAATTTCGCCTTCTTGCTGTACTTGTTCTGGTCAACTTTGTCAACTTCGCCGCCCGCTGGGTTTTCATCCCGCTGATTCCCATGCTGCGCAGAGATCTGGGCGTTACCGACGCGCAGCTCGGGTCACTGCAAACATGGCTCCTGCTCGTTCTCGCTGTTGGCAGCATCCCCTTTGGATTCCTCGCTGACCGCTTCAGTCGCAAAGCCATCATTAGTTTCGGAATTGTTTGCTGGAGTCTCGCTACGTTCGCCGGAGGCTTTGCCGGCAGCTTCGCGTTTTTGCTGATCGCTCGCGCTTTTGTCGGCATCGGCGAAGCCGCGTACGCCCCCGCTGCGCAATCCATGATTTCCGGCGCGTTCCCCGTGGAAAAGCGCGCATCCGCGCAAGCTATTTTCGCCAGCGGCATGCTCCTGGGCGGCGCCGCTGGCCAGGCCCTCGGCGGCATCGTCGGTCCACGTTATGGTTGGCAGTATGCACTTTTCGTGATCGCCGCTGCAGGCCTCGTTCCCGTCGTAGCCGTCCTGTCGCTCGAAGAGCCGCCTCGCGGACCGTGCTCCGAAATCTGCCCCATCCGAAAGCTACTCACCGTGCCCGCTTTTCTCGCCATGATCGCTGGCGGCGCGTGCATCACGTTTGCCAGCGTATCCCTGCTCACCTGGGGCGTCGATTTCGCGGTCACCTATAAAGATTTCAGCCTGCGCCAAGCTTCCGTCTCTCTCGCCGTCATTGGTTTAGTGTGCAGTCTTGTCGGCGTACTTTTCGGCGGCTATGTTGCCGATCGCCTGCAGCGTCGTTTTGCCTACGGACGCATTATCGCCATCGCGGTTGCTTTCCTTCTCGCCGCGCCTTTCCTGATCCTGGCGATCCAAACCGAAGAAAAATCGCTCGTACTCGCTTCGCTGGCAATGGCGGCTTTCTTCATGTCCTGGTATCACGGCCCAGTTACCGCAGTCATCCACGACATGATGCCGCGCCGCGCGCACGCCACTTCTATCGGCGTGTACATGTTTGTCACCCAGCTTGTCGGCGGATTCGGTCCGCAGTTGGTAGGAAGAATCTCCGACCTGCACGATATGCAGTTTGGCCTGCAAATAGCAGTCGCCGTGATGGTGGCCGGCGGACTGCTAATGTTTCTGGTGATTCACTTCATTCGCCGCGATGGGTTGCAGCATTCGTGCCTTGAATCTTTTCGCGCCGAGCCCGGCGACTGAATCTTCACTCTGAGTGGCACAGCGGATTGTGGCCGTGCTTTTCTTCCTGAACTACTTAATTCCGATCTGCTCGATCAGCCGAAGCACATCCGGTTCGTACACATCATAGAGCTGCCGCTCGTCTTCTTCTTCCAATCTTTCGCGCAGGAATTCCGCGGCAATAAAACTCGCCTCTCGATCGCTCAAGTCGCGGCCCGTGCGTTCGCGGAATTTCACGAAAGCCTTGTGCGACAAACCTAAAACGACGGCCTTTCCATCAACAAAGAATTTCGTGTCAATCGTATCCGCGTGGCGCGTGGCGATCCCATTCCACATGTGTGAAAACCGGCACGGAAACACATTACCGGTCAATTTGGAAGTCACCTCAAAAGCGCCCACAAACGTGCTCATCGCGCCGCTGTTGGCCAGGACTGGAACTGAACTCACGAATTCTCCTTTTTTGTTAACGGCTCACGACCGCTGCTTCAGAGTGCGCGTGCGTATAACTCTGCACCGCCGCGCCGACGCCCGCGCCCGACGGCACCCGCAGTCCTTGATCGATTAGCACTTTCTCCATCGCAGCGAGGAACAGTAGCACATACGACTTTTGACTGCAGTGGCCCATCAATCCCACGCGCCAAATTTTCGCCTTCAGCGGTCCAAGGCCGCCGGCAATCTCGATGTTGAATTCATCAAGCAGTTGATTGCGCACTTTCGCGTCATCGATCCCATCGGGAATCATCACCGCGGTCACGGTCGGCAAACGGTCCGCCGGCTTCTTCACCAGCAGCTCCAGCCCCATCGCTTCGATGCCCGCGATCAGCGCCAACTGGTTCACGCGATGCCGCTCCCAACGTGCTTCCAAACCCTCTTCCATCACGATGCGCATAGCCTCGCGCAGCGCGTAAATCAGCGACACCGGCGGCGTGTGGTGATACAGCCGGTCCTTGCCCCAATAATTCATTGCTGTAGTGAGATCGAAATACCAGCTCTGCACTTTCGTCTTGCGAGCGCGAAAAACTTCCTCCGCCCGCGGGCTCACCGTAATCGGCGACATCCCCGGCGGCGCGCTGATCGCCTTTTGCGTGCCGCTAAAACAAATGTCCACCCGTTCGCGGTCCACGTGCAACGGAACCGCCGCAAGCGAAGCAACGGTGTCGACCACCAGCAAAGCGCCCAGCTCATCGGCCACCTTGCGAAAATCAGCAATCTGCGTCAGCACGCCCGAAGACGTTTCGCCCTGCGCAAGTCCCACAATTTTGATTTTCTTGCCTTTGCCAGCGCGCCGCACATCCTCCGCATCCACCGGCTTGCCATACGGCGCTTCCACCTTGGTCACTTTCGCGGCCGTGTGCGACGCAATCACCGCCATGCGCTCGGAAAAAACTCCGTTGACGCAGATGATCGCTTCGTCGCCCTCCTCCAGCGTGTTCACCACGGAGGCTTCAATTCCGCCAGAACCCGATGCGGAAAGCGGCATCGTCAACCGGTTTTCAGTTTGAAAGATTTGCCGCATCAAGACCTGCGTATCGTCCATGCAGCCCTTGAACCACGGATCAAGATGACCAACCAGAGGCGCAGCCAACGCACGATAGACACGCGGGTCCATTGACGACGGACCTGGAGTAAGCATGAGCCGATTAGGAGGAGCAAGTTCGCCGATCTGCTGCGTCATGACTGTGTCCTTCTGTCTGGCCATTGCCATATCCCACTGCTGTAAGGATCGATCTGACTAGAGGGCCTAGGCGCAAGCCGGGGAGCAAGAAACCCACTTTTGCCAAAGCGCCGCAAAGTTGGGGGCACCCGCAGAGCACAATTTTCGCCCATTCCCCAACACCGACGCAACCGACAATTTGGCCCTCAGGCGCTTGTCCCACCGCTCATCCTACATTGCGAAGTTTGGAGAAGGAGCCTCTCGAATCGAGGACCCACGGGTTGGACAATCGTTGAATTCCGATTCGCCGAATTCTCGCCATCCCTGTTAAGAACTTTTTGATGTTACTGTCAAATGTTAGCCGCGGTTTACGCACAATTACTCGCAGACTCCCAAACAAACCTGCAACTCCTTCCGTCCTTCCTTTTGAAGCGCACTGAGCGGCAACTTTAAAAAAATTGTCGCTGTCGATGAGCTTCCAAGATCGTAGCGGTGAGCCAGCTTTCAATCACAGCTCACCGTCAGGGTATCTACATGAAACGCATGATCGTCGTCCTCTTTCTACTCGTCGCCTTCGCATCAAGCATCTACGCCCAAAGCTCGCCGCGCCGCCGCCCTATCGGCGACCAGAGCCCAACAAACGGCGGACTTCCCGACGTCGCTGTCTCCGACCCTTGGGAAGACCTTCGCCTGCGTCTGGAAGCGACCTCGCCGGCCACAACCACGCCGCCGCACGCTGACCACCTTGTTCCTGTCAGCCAGCTCCGCATTCCTTCCAAAGCCATCAAAGAGTTCCAGCGCTCCGAAAAAGCATTCCAGTCCGGCGATCTGCGCAACTCCGCCGAGCATCTCCAAAAAGCTTTGCAGATTTATCCTGATTTCATCCAGGCCCATAACGCGCTAGGTCTCCGCTTCATTCAGTTCGGCGAATACCAAAAAGCTCTAGCTGAGCACGAGGCCGCGCTCGCGCTCGATCCGCGTCTCGCCCAGTCGCACCAGGATCTTTCGCTCGCGCTACTATTGTTAAATAGATCCCAGGAAGCCGAAGCCGAAGCGCGCCAAGCTCTGGATCTCGATCCGCAGGTTCCCGCGCCGAGCTACGTACTCGGCCGCGCTCTAGTAGCTCAACGCCGCGTCAACCCGGAAGCCATCGAAATGCTCCGCCGAAGTGAAAACGCGTTCCCGAACGCCAGTCTGGTCCTCGCGCAAATTTACTTCACAAAAGGTCAAACCGAGCAGGTACTCGCGGAATTGCGCCACTATTTGAGAGCCCCCGCAGACCCAGACAACAAGCAGAAAGCAGAATGCTGGGCCGCGCAACTCAGCCAGCAACCCTCGCCCGCAGCGTGTCCAGCTGACGTCACGCGACCCTCCTTCCACTGATCTCGCACTACGCTGCATTCTTGGGAAATCGGCTCGCCAGATTCCGCGCCATCGCATCCGCCTTAGCTCCGAGGATCCCGTTCCGCAAATGCTGGTCATTCCCTCGCGTCTTCCGTAGTCATCAGCGCTGAGCCATGCTCAAGAATTTAATGAAATAGGTATCATCTAATGCGACCATTCCTGCTGCAGTTGCGTCACATTACATGACAGAGTACCCTCGTCCTTAGGCAATTTCTGTCAGGTACTAGCCATATGAGCGTTCTAAGGAGCCGATCTAAACCCAGCCAGTAGACTGCTAACACGTATGATTAGCACGCAACCCTCCAGTGACCATTTTGCTCCCCCGATTCCAGACCAGTGCCGCCCCACCTCCTCTACGCTAACCGTT
>Ga0073928_10005407_pt1 | contig 17953 bp, 18 predicted proteins | sample PaiPotPPA55metaG_FD_76969 | JGI IMG/M metagenome (GOLD analysis project Ga0073928, IMG submission 76969) | Iron sulfur acid spring bacterial and archeal communities from Banff, Canada, to study Microbial Dark Matter (Phase II) - Paint Pots PPA... ... | reverse complement strand
GGATCGAACGTGTCGACGGCGCGGATCATGCCGACGCAGCCGTCGCCGATCAAATCGTCCGTGTCGAGATTGGGAACGAGCCGCTTCAGACGCCGTGCCAGCCGTCGCGCCATCGGCAGCAACGAGCGGACGCGCTCTTCGCGCTCCGCGGAGTCGATCATCGCCCGACCTCCAGCTGTGCAGCGATGAGCGCCGCGAAAGTGGAATCGTGACGCGCGACGTCGCGCGCGAGGAGATCCAGCTCGTAATCACCGAGCGTGCCGGCGCCCGCGATCATCGGGCGCAGGATCGGAGCGAGCAGCATCGTCTCGACGAGCTCGCCCGCGCGCCGCGCCGTTACGTTATCCACGCTATCCTCGTTGCAAGTTGTTCGCGATGCGCAGCATTTCATCCGCCGCCTGCACGCCTTTGGCGTTGGCCTCGTACGCGCGCTGCGCGGCGAGGATCTGCATCATCGCGTCGACGATCGTGACGTTCGATTGCTCCAACATGCCGAAGCGTAACTTCGGGCCGTCGTCGGATCCGGCCACGACGTCGCGCCGGTGTCCGGCCGCCTTCGTCGCCTCGAAGATCGCGCCGCCAAGGTCGCGCATCGCTTCAGGCGCGGCGAACTCCGCTACGCGAATCCGCCCGACGACGCGCTTTCCTGCCGGCGAGGAGATCTCGACCGCTCCGTCGGCCGACACCGTCGCCGCGAGGGCGTCGCTTGGAATGCGAATTCCGGCGAGTGCCATATCTTGCGCATTGCGCAGCGAGCCGTCCGCCTCGCGCGAGAACTGGCCGTTGCGCGAGTAACGAAGGCGTCCGTGCGCGTCGATCAGCGTGAAGAATCCCGGGCCGTCGATCGCAACGTCGAACGGACCCGGGCTCCGCGCGAGCTTGCCTTGAGTGAAGAGCACGCGCGTGCCGAGCGCGACGGTGCCGAGGCCGCCTTGGCCCGGCGCGATCAGCTCGGCGAAGGTTTGCGCCGATCCCTTGAAACCGACGACCTCGGCGTTGGACAAGTTGTCGGCGATCGTGTCGAGGTTGCGTTGTTGCGCTGCCATGCCGGTGGCGGCTGCGAAGAGCGCGCGATCCATTGCCGGCGCCCTCTACTTGACGCGCGCCGCTTCGGCGGACTTCTGTCGCGAGGAGTCGATCGCCGTTACGGCCTTCTGCGCGGTTTCGAACGAGCGCTCCGCGGCGAGGACGTCGATCATCTCCGCAATCGCGTCGACGCCGGGCGACTCGAGAAATCCGCTCTGCACCCGGCTCGACGACGGAAGGCCGAGCGCGCGTGCGTCCGCGTGCGGCCCGTGAAACGCACCGTGGGCGCCGAGCAGCGTACCGCCCCGCGCGTCGCGCAGCGTTCCGTCGTCTTGCCGGACGAACGCACCCGCCCTCGTTTCCCGCACGCTTCCCGAACCGTCACGCAGGCGGAACGAGCCGTCGCCGACGATCGCGAGATCGAGGTCCCGCCCGGTGTGGCGCAGCGAACCCTGGCTCGGCGCCGCCCGCCGCTCGATCAGCACGCCCAGCGTGGTGAGAAATCCGTGCGCCGCGTGACGGCAAAAGCCGTCGGTCGAGACGTTCGCAAGATTTTCGGTGGCGATTTCCAGCCGCGTGCGCGCCGCGACCATGGCGCTCGCTGCCCAAGCAATTCCGTCCATCCGCGCATGGTAGCGGACCGGGGTGGCCGAATCGTGTCCGCACCGTGACCGTCGTGCGTTCCCTCGTGGGCATCGCTCTCGCCGTGCTGGTCGCCGCATGCAGCGGACCCACGCCGCAGGAGCGCGTGCACGCGGCCGAGCTGAACGATCTCGCCGCGCTCAAACGTCAGTATCCCGACGTCGTCATGGGCTTCGATCTGCGCCACGACGACACGCTCGTCATCAGCCTCGACCTTCAGCAGTACATCGAGATGGACGACGATGCGGTGGCGGTGCTCAAGCGCGACTCGCTCGCACGCTGGCGATCGGCGTGGATCGCGGAGCACCCGCGCGAACACGCGCTCTTGCACCTGCACTTCATCGACTTCATCGGGCGCCGCGTCGCCGACGAAACCACGAGCGTCTAAGAGATCCTCCGGCAGCTAGAGCCGGGCGATAACGGCGTCCGTGAACGCGCTCGTCGAGAGGGCAGGTTTCGCGTCGCGCGCGAGCTCCGCCGTCCGCAGCCCGTCGGCATACGCCCTCTCGACGGCCCGCTCGATACGCGCCGCATTCGATTCGTCATCGAGCGAATGGCGCAGCAGCATCGCGGCGGAGAGAATTGCGGCCGTCGGGTTCGCGACGTCCCTTCCCGCGATGTCGGGTGCCGTTCCGCCGATCGGCTCGTACAATCCAAATTGCCGGCGCTGCGTTCCTCGCGTGCCGAGGCTCGCGCTCGGCAGCGTTCCGATTGAGCCCGTGAGGATCGCGGCCTCGTCCGAGAGGATGTCGCCGAACATGTTCTCGGTGAGGATGACGTCGAAGGCGCCCGGCCGACGTACGAGCTGCATCGCGGCGTTGTCGACCAGTAGATGCTCGACCGCGACGTCGCCGTACTCCCGCGCCACTTCCTCGACCACCCGGCGCCAGAGCCGCGACGTCTCGAGGATGTTCTGCTTGTCGACGGACGTGAGGTGTTTGCGGCGCGCTCGCGCGCAAGCGAAGGCGACGTGCGCGATTCGCTCGATCTCCGGCGCGCGGTAGATCATGGTGTCGACCGCCTCGTCGACGCCGTCGACGCGGCGCTGCTCCTTCGGGCGGCCGTAGTAGATGCCGCCGGTGAGCTCGCGCACGACCAGCAGATCGAGGCCGCGCACGATCTCGGAACGCAGCGATGAGGCCTCTTCCAGCCCCGGGAACACCCTCACGGGACGCAGGTTCGCGTACAGCTTGTAGTCGCGCCGCAGCAAGAACAGCGCATATTCGGGACGCTCCGGAAGCGGCTTGCCCTCGTACTCGGGAAGCCCGACGCTCCCGAAGAGTATCGCGTCGCTCGCGTCGCACAGCGCGCGAGTTTCCGGCGGTAGCGCGGGAAGGCCGCGGGCGAGCGCGGCGCCTCCGACGGCGGCTTCGGTGCATTCGACGTCGGGACGAACGCGCCCCAAGACGGTCGCGGCCGAGCGCGTTACCTCGGGGCCGATGCCGTCCCCGGGCAGCACGGCAACGCGCGCTCCGTCGACCCTGCTGGAGGACAGGCTCAGTAGACCGTGATGCGGGTCGTGTCGGACTTGGGCGGCGACTCTTCGATCGCGTTGCTCTCGACGGTCGTCGGAGTCTGCGGCTCGCCGTTCCAGGTCGCGCCCTCGGCGCGCTCGAGGAGCGCGAGCTGCGTCATGAGCAGGCTGCGCAGCTCGCTGCGCGCCTTCTCGGCCGCTTCGACCGTTCTCTGATGCTCCCGCCGGACTTCCGCGATTGCGTCGTTGTAGCCGGCGATCTCGCGTTCGCCCGCGAGGCGCGCCTTCTCGCGTATGAGATCAGCTTCTTTATGTGCGGACGCCTTGACCTCGTCGGCCGTGCGCTGAGCCAGCACGAGCGTGTTTTGCAGCGATTCCTCCATCGCCTTGAAGTGACTGATGCGCTCCTTGAGGTCCGCGATGTCCGCCTCTAGCGCCGCCCGCTGCTGCGCCTCGTCCTCGAGCGTCTCGATGATCTCGTCGAGAAACTGGTCGACGTCGGAGCGATCGTAACCCTGGAGCGCCTTCTTGAAGCTCTTGTGCTGAATATCGACCGGTGTAATCTTTTCCATCGCTCCTCGTTCTACGTTCTATTTGTCATGAAATCGAAGGTGCCGTCGGCCATCATCGACTCCCGCAGGCCCGCGGCGTTTACCACGATGCCGGCGGGAACGACGAGATAGATGGACTCGGCGAGTTTTTGTATCTTGCCGTCGATCGTATACGCCACTCCGGACGTGAAGTCCACGACGCGCTGTAAGAGCGTCCGGTCGGCATTTTGTAGATTGACGATGACGACTTGCCGGTTGCGCAGCGAGTCGGCGATCTCGACGACGTCCTGGTACGAGCGCGGCGAATAGACGCTCACTTGCGTTCCGCCGCGGCGCCCCGCGCTGGAAAGCGGGACGACTCGCCCCGACGACACCTCGTCGCCGTACAACTCTTCTTCGTCGTCTCGGATCGAGAAGAACGATCCGATCTTGCTGAACATGCTCACGCCTGCCTCCCTTTGGCCGGGCGTGGGCCGAAGAGCGCCTCCCCGATGCGCAGCATCGTTGAACCCGCTCGCAGGGCTTCACGCCAATCGCCCGACATGCCAATCGAGAGCGTACTTCCACCTATGGAGGCCAACGTCTTGGCGGCCAGCTCGAACGCGCGTGCGATTGCGCCGCGGTCCTCGGAAAACGGGCCGATCGCCATCACGCCCTCGAGGCGCAGGCCCGGCAGCTTCCTAAGCGTCTCTGCGAGCCGCCCGGCTTGGTCCGGCGCGCAGCCGAATCGCTCGGTGGGCGAGACATTCAGCTGCAGCAGCACGGGCAGCCGCTTATCGAGCTCTTCGGCCGCCTTGGCAAGTGCGGCCCCGGCTTCGGCCCGGTCGACGGTTTGCACGACGTCGAAGGCGGCGACGATTCCCTTCGCCTTGTTGGTCTGGATGTGCCCGATGAAATGCTTGCGTACGGGAGGCAGCGCCGGAAACTTCCCGAGCGCCTCCTGAAGATAATTCTCTCCGACGTCCTGCAGGCCGGCCCGGATCGATGCGCTCAGCACTTCGCTGCGCTGACCTTTGCCCACGCCGACCAGCGTGACGTCGCCGGACTCGCGGCCGCAGCCGCGCAATTCGCCGCCGATCTCGTCACGGAGCCGGCGAAAGCGTTCTGCGACGTCCTCGCTCATCCGGGCGACGGGCGAGCCGCCGCTACCCGCGCGTCGGTACGCGTGCCCCGCGTCGCGCAATAGACGATCCCGATCACGCCGATCAGCACCATCGGCACCGCGTAGAGCTGTCCTCCGGTGAGGCCCATCCAGCTAAACGCCGTCTGCCGCCACATCTCGGCGATGGTTCGCGTAATGCCATAGAGCGTGAACCACGTCCAGGCCACGACGCCGTCTTTGGGCTTGAACCGGTAGACGATCAGCAAGATGGGCAGCGTGAGAATGTCGAGGATCCCTTCCATGAGCTGCGACGGATAACGGTAGGCCTGCGCACCGTTGACGAGCGGTGCCGACGGAAAAATCATGCACCAGGGATGGTCCGGGACGCAGACGTCGCCCCACAGCTCGTCGTTGATGAAGTTCACGATTCGAACGAGCGTGATGCCCACCGGCAGCATCATCACGACCTCGTCGCCGAGGGCCACGTACTTGAGGCCCGGGTGCTTGCGAATGAAAAGCCACATAGCTACGACCACGCCGATCAAGCCGCCGTGAAACGCCATGCCCCCGTTCCAGACGGCGATGAAATTGATCGGGTTGGAGAAGTAAAACGACGCGTCGTGCATGCTGATCATGTCGTTGATCACGAAGAACGTGCGGCCGCCGACCAGCACGCCGATCAACGCGTAGAACAGGAAGTCTTGAATCTGTTCCCGCGTCAGGCCGAGCCGCAACCGCCCGGCCGGGCGGCTCATCCACAGATAGACGCAGACGAACGCCACCAGATACGCGATGCCGTACCAATGGATTTTTAGCGGCCCGAGATGAATCGCGACCGGATCGATGTTTGGATAGGTGAACCAGTGCTGCATTCCTAACCCTGACGTAACCGATGAGCGCGACGACACACATTACCGCCGGCATCGCCTTCCTAGCGGGCCTCGTTTCCTTCGTTTCGCCGTGCGTCCTCCCGCTCGTGCCGGCGTACCTCTCCCTGCTTACCGGAGAGAGCCTGGAGGAGCTCAAAGCGCGGCCGAGCGCGGCGCGCGCGCAAGCGCTGCCGCACGCGATCGCGTTCGTCATCGGCTTCAGCGTGATTTTTGTCGCACTGGGCTTGAGCGCCAGCGCGATCGGAGGAGTGCTTGACGAAAATCGCGTGCTCATCGCCCAGATCGGGGGCGTGATCGTCGTCATTCTCGGACTCCACATGATGGGGATGATCCGCATTCCGCTGCTCATGCGCGACGCTAGGGTGCACCTCGTTGGCGGCCGGACGACGCTGTGGACGTCGGGCCTGGTGGGCATGGCCTTCGCCGCCGGATGGTCGCCGTGCATCGGCCCCATCCTCGCCGGCATCTTGGCCATCGCGTCGCAGCAGCACAGCGGTCAGGCCGCGCTGCTGCTGTCGTTCTACTGCCTCGGGCTCGCGCTGCCGTTCTTGGCGGCGGCCGGCGCAATCGGCGTGGTGCTCCCGTGGCTCAACCGCATCAAACGCTCGTTGGCCGCGATCGAATTCGCCTCCGGTGCGTTTCTGATCGTCGTCGGGCTCGTTCTCGTCAACAATGCATTTCTCAACGTCGCAGGATGGTTTTATCAGTTTGTCCCGCAACCAAGCCTCTAACTTAGTCAACACGCTCGTCATCGCGGGCGTCGCGATCGTCGTACTCTGGGCTGACCAGCTCTCCAAGCGCTGGATCTCGGCGCACTGCGTCCCCGACTTTCCCGCGTGCCGCACGATCATTCCGCACTTCTTGCGGTGGACGTACGAGCGCAACATCCACGGCGCTTTCGGCCTGTTCGGAAACAACGCCGTCGTGCTCATCGGAATGGCCATCGTCGTACTCGTGCTGTTCTGGTTCAGTTTTCGCGACGCCGCGGCTCGGTCGGGCACGGTACGCGTCGCGTTCGGCATGATCGTCGGCGGAGCAATCGGCAACATCGTCGACCGCCTGCACTTCGGCTACGTGATCGACTTCATCGACTTCTACCGCATCTGGCCGAACATCTTCAACCTCGGAGACTCGTGCATCACGGTCGGTGTGGGGCTATTGCTGCTGTCGAGTCTTGTTACACGTCGTCACCGCTGATCAGGCCGGAACGCGCACCGACGTCCTCGTCGCCTCGCTCTCCGGCGCCTCGCGAACGCTCGTCGCCCGCAGCGCGCGGGGCGGCACAATTCTGGTCAACGGCGCGCCGGCAAAGCCGAGCCGCCCGCTGGAGGCCGGCGACGTCGTCGAGTTCGAGATCGCGCGAGCCTCGGAGCTCATCGCTATGCCGCAGGCGATCCCCCTCGATCTCGTCTATGAAGATCCCGACGTGCTGGTCGTGGACAAGCCCGCCGGGATGGTCACGCATCCGGCGCTGGGTGCCGTCGACGGTACGCTCGTCAACGCGGTGCTCGCGCACGTCGACGCGGAGCTTCCCGGCGACGCTTTACGCCCGGGGCTGATCCACCGGCTCGACCGCGACACGTCGGGGCTGCTCGTCATCGCCAAGAACGCTCCGAGCCTCGCGGCGCTGCGCGCCGCGATGAAGCGGCGTGAGATCGGGCGCGAATATCTCGGCATCGTTCGGGGAGTGCCGGAGCACGCGCGCGGCGTCATCGAGGGTGCGATCGGACGCGATCCGCGCAATCGCCTCAAGTACGCGATCGCCGCCGAAGGCAGGCCGGCGATCACGCACTACGAGCTGCGCGAGGCGTTCGCCAAACACGCGGAGCTGGTGTTTCGCCTGGAGACCGGACGCACGCACCAGATTCGCGTCCACCTCGCGGCGAGCGGACATCCGATCCTCAACGATCCGGTGTACGGGCGAAAAGAGAATCGCTTCGAGCTTCCCGGCCAAGCGCTCCACGCGTGGCGCCTCGAGTTCGTGCATCCGCGCACCGGTCAGCACATGCAGTTCGAAGCCGCTCCGCCGCCGGCGTACGAGCACGCCCGCGCGCTCGTTAGCGCACCCTAGTGTTTGCACTCTTAGCGCGGGACGGGGGCGCCCGGCACGGGCGGCTGCAGCTCGCGCACGGCGCGGTCGAAACGCCGTGCTTCATGCCGGTCGGCACGGCGGCGACGGTGAAGGGGCTGACGCCCGCGGAGCTGCGCGAGGCGAGTACGCAGATCGTGTTGGCCAACACCTATCATCTTTGGCTGCGGCCTGGGCGCGAGCCGATCGAGGCCGCGGGCGGCCTGCATCGCTTCATGGCGTGGGACGGCCCGATACTCACCGACTCGGGCGGCTTTCAGGTCTTTAGCTTAGAGGGGCGGCGCAGGCTCGACGAAGACGGCGTGACGTTCGCGTCGCATCTCGACGGCACCGAGCATCGTTTCACGCCCGAAAGTGTGATCGCGTTCCAACAGGCGATCGGCAGCGACGTGGCCATGGTGCTCGACGTGTGCGTGAAGCTCCCGGCGCCGCGCGAGCAGCTCGCGGAGTCGGTTCGACTGACCACCGCCTGGGCACGGCGCTCGGCGGCGCTACCGCCCTCCGACGCGACCCGCAGCTTCGCCATCGTTCAGGGCGGCCTCGACGCAGAGCTCCGCGAGCAGAGCGCACGCGATCTCGTCGAGCTGGATTTTCCCGGCTACGCGGTCGGAGGACTCTCGGTCGGCGAGTCGCGCGAGGAGATGTACGCGACGGCTCGCGCGACGGCGGCGCTCCTGCCCGAGGCGAAGCCGCGCTATCTGATGGGCGTCGGGACGGTACGGGACCTCTTGGCTGCGATCGACTGCGGGATCGATCTGTTCGACTGCGTGTACCCGACGCGTTGCGGCCGCAACGGCCGCGCGATGACGCGCGCCGGCGAACTCAACATCTTCAACGCCGTCTTCACGCGCGATTTCTCGCCGCTCGATCCGCACTGCGACTGCTCGACGTGCGAAAGCTTCTCGCGAGCGTACCTCGCCCACCTATTCCGCTCCAAGGAGATGCTCGGCCCGCGACTGCTCTCTTACCACAACGTCTATCTCGTCAACGGGCTCATGCGTGAGGCTCGAGACGCTATCGCCTCAGGGAAGTGGGAGGAGCTGCGCGACCGCGCCCTCGGCTAAACCGTACGCTGCAGCTCGCGCACGACGCGCGCGCAATCGGCACAGATCGCAGGATGATCCGCATCCGTTCCGAGTTCGCGGTACTTCCAGCAGCGCGCGCACTTCGCGCCGTCGGCCGGCAGCAGCTCGAACGTAGCGACGCCGCTGCCGTCGACCGGCTCGGCCTGCTGCAGGGACAGCTGCGACACGACGAGCGCCTCGCGCAGATTGTCGCCGAGCGCGTGGAGCCGCTTGTAGAGGGTCGGGCTCACGGTCAGGCGCAGCTGCGCCTCGAAATCGCGCGGGCTCGAGATCGCGGCGACGCGGGCGCGTAAGGAGCGCAGCTGCTGCCAAAGCGCGAGGTCGCCGTCGAACGCGCCGTCGCGATGGCGGTGGACGTCGAAGGCGCTGTCGAACACGCTCTGCGCCTGCTCGCGTACGAAGGGCGGCAGGAACTGCCACGCCTCTTCGGCGGTGAACGACAGCACCGGCGCGAGCACGGTGAGGAACCGCGTGAGCACGTAGAGCAGCCCGGACTGCGCGGAGCGCCGCCTGGAATCCGCCGCGGCGCGCGAGTACAGCGGATCCTTCAGCGCGTCGAAATAGAGGCCCGACATCGCGCTTTCGAACTCGACGATCTGGAGGTAGGCATCGTGGATTTCGCAGCGATCGTACGCGGCCTTGGTGCGCGCGACGAAGGCGTCGGTCACGACGCAGGCGAGCCGATCGAGCGGCTCCATGACGTCGCGGGCGACGACGTTACTTGCGTCGAGGCCGTCCAGATTCGAGAGCATGAAGCGCAGCCGGTTGCGCACGTTGCGGTACACGCGTCCGACCTGATCGATGACGTTCGGGCCGAAGCGCACGTCGTCGATCGGCTCGACCGATGCGGCCCAGAGTCGCAGAACGTCGGCGCCCCAGCGCGCCATCGCGTCGCGCGCGTCGATGCCGGTGCCGCGCGACTTGGACATCGGCCGGCCTTGCTCGTCGTTCACCCAGCCGTTCTTCATCACGTGGCGGTACGGGGCGCGACCCTTGAGCGCGACGGCCGTGATCAGCGAGCTGCGGAACCATCCGCGAAATTGGTCGCCGCCCTCGACGACCAGGTCGCTCGGCCACGGCATTCCGTCGCGCCCGAGAACCGCGAGGTGCGTCAGGCCCGACTCGAACCAGATGTCGACGATGTTCTTCTCTTTTTCGAAGCGCGTGTCGCCACACTTCGGGCAGACGAAACCGCTCGGAAGGTACCGTTCGACCGGATCGCTCCACCATGCGTCAGCGCCCGCCTCACCGAAGCGCTTCGCCGCGATGCGGGCAACGCGCGGGTCGAGCACCGCTTCCCCGCACGCAACGCAGACCAGCGACGGAATCGGCGTCCCCCAGGTGCGCTGCCGCGAGAGACACCACTCCGGATGCGTCTCGATCATCTGCTCCTGACGCGTGCGTCCCCATTCCGGCGTGTAGTCGACGGCCGCGATCGCGTCGACGGCGTGCTGCCGCAGCAGGTTCTGATCCATCGCGAGAAACCACTGTGCGGTCGCGCGGAATATCACGGGATTGTGGCAGCGCCAGCAGTGCGGATATGAATGTTCGTACTCGCCCCCGCTCCAGAGCGCGCCGCTCGCGCGCAAATCCTCAATGATGCGCGCGTTCGCATCGAAAATGCGCATGCCGGCGTACGGCCCGGCCTCCGCGGTGAAGCGGCCCGCGGCATCGACCGGATTGAGGATCGGCAGCCCGTACTTCATCCCGGTGTCGAAGTCGTCGGCGCCGTGTCCCGGCGCCGTATGCACGACTCCGGTTCCCGTCTCGAGATCGACGTATTCGGCGAGCACGACCACCGAGTCGCGGTCCATGAACGGATGGCGCACGGCAAGGTCGTCGAGATCCTCGCCGCGAGCGCGGCCGATCTCCGTCGCCCCAGCGTAGCGCTCTCCCAAAGTACGCTCCGCGAGCGCCTCTGCCACGATCACCGTCTCGTCGCCCACGCGGTACAGTCCATACGCCGCGTCGGGCCGCAACGCGATCGCGGCGTTTGCCGGAAGCGTCCAGGGCGTCGTCGTCCAAATGAGAAACGAGAGCGGCAACTCTTCGCCACTTTCCGAATGAAGCATGACGTCGCGGATGCGCCGCGCCTGCTCCTCGTCGGCGGTGAATCGAACGTAGATCGACGGGGAAACGCGCTGTTCGTACTCGATCTCGGCCTCGGCGAGCGCCGTCTCGTCGTGGACGCACCACAGCGTCGAGCGCAGGCCCTTGTAGATCTGCTGGCGCTCGGCGAGATCGGCGAGCGCGTTAACGATCGTCGCCTCGAACGAGGGATCGATCGTGCGGTACGGGGAGTCGAACAGCCCGAAGTTTCCCATGCGAACGCGCTGATCGCGCTGACGGTCGAGCCAGAAGAGCGCGCGCTGCTTGCACTGCGCGCGCAGCTCGAGGGGGTCGATCGCGTGGAAGTCCTTGATTCCGAGATGTTTGAGCGTCTCGAACTCAATCGGGAGTCCGTGCATGTCCCAGCCGGGCACGAACTTCGCGTACTTGCCGTCGAGCAGGGCGATTTTCACGAACACGTCTTTGAGCACCATGTTGAGGAAGTGCCCCATGTGCAGATCGCCGTTGGCGTACGGCGGCCCGTCGTGGAGAATCCAGGCCCCGTTGGGGGCGTTGCGCTCCAGGCGCCTTTCGTAGGTGCCGTGCTCCCGCCACCACTCAACCCGTTGCGGCTCGCGCGTAGGCAGATCGGCCTTCATCGGAAAGCCGGTCTTCGGAAGGTTGAGCGTCGATCGATAGTCCATGGCGTCAGTCATCGCCCATGAGCTCCCCGAGCACGTCGAAGTTGCGCCCCGCAGCGGCCTGCACGGCGTCGCGCTGGCTTTGCAGCTGTGCGGACAGGGCGTCGTGCTGCGCGACCAGCCGATCGACGAGCTCGTCGGCGCCGCGGGCGCCGAGCCGTTCCTGACCGGTCGCCCATAGCGGCGGGAGCGGATACGCGAGATCCTCGCAAAGCGCGGAGATCTTCGGATCGTAGGCCATCGCGAGAAAGGGAACGCCGTAGCGCGCCGCGAGCACGAGCGAATGCAGGCGCATGCCGATGACGACGCGCGCGCCGCGCACAATCGAGGCGGCCTTCGCGAGAGAGCACTCCGGTAAGAGGACGGGGCTCGACGCGCACGCGCGGATCACGTCGGTGGAGATCGCGGCGTCGGCGGCTCCCCCGAGCGGCAAGAAAGCGCTGCGAATCGCGTGGCGTGATGCGAGACGATCGACGGCGCGCGCCAACACCGCCGCGGCGTCGCGAAACCCGGCCGCCGTTCGAACGCTGATCACGGCATAGGCGCCGCTCTCGGGGCCCAGCCCCTGCCCGGAGAGATCCTCCGCGTCGTCGGGCAGATCGTACAAGAAGACGGGATCGGCCGTCCGTTCTATGGGCGTCCGCGGCGCGAGCTCGTGCAGCAGACTGCGCGAGCGCTCGTCGCGCACCGTCGCACGATCGAGCCGCTTACAAAAAGTCCGGACGACGAGTCGTCCCCAGAGGTCGAGCGGGCCGACCGACTGCGCGAACACCATCGTCTTGCGGCGCGCGCGAGCGGCCTCCCGCAGGATCGCCGCGTAGTACAGCAGGCTGCGCAGGCTCGTGCGGTTCTGCAGCAGACCGCCGCCGCCGGAAAGTACGACGTCCGCTCGTGCGATCGCTGCGCGAACCGCGCGCCAGTCCCACCGCGGCGTCGCCTCGATGCGATAGGTGGCGGCCGTCATCTGCGGCGTCGCGGAGAGCACCTCGACGCGCGACGCCGGGAACCGGCGCCGCATCTGCGTGACGAAGACTTCGAGCAGCGCCTCGTCGCCGAGATTCCCGAATCCATAGTAGCCCGAAAGGAGCACGCGCGCCATCACGGTACGGTCGACGGAAATCGCCGGTAAATCCAGATGGCGACGATGCCGACGATCGCACCGAGCACGAGCCCGTTGATCACCCGCAGTATCGAGACCTCGAGCGGCGTGTGCAAATGCGAGAACGTGTCGATCACGTCGCCGAGGCCGACGCCGATCGCGAGAGCGAGAAGCCAACCGATCGCGCGGCGGTGCCGCGGCATGAGCGCGGGTAACAGCATGATGGCCGGAAAGCCGATCACGAACTCCTTGAAGCGCGGGCGCACGCTGAGCACGGCGGTCAGCGAGTGCCTCAGGGCCAGCTCGAAGGACGACGGCGACACGTCGCTGTCGTTACCGCTGCGCACGAGCATCAGCGCGCCGGCCGCGACGATCGCGATGCCCGCCAGGAGCTGATAGGTAAGCACGGGCGAGAGGAATACGTCGCGGGGGCGCTCTACGCCCGAGCCGAAGCGCTTGTCGAAGAGATAGAGCGCCAGCGCGATGAGCGGCGGAAGGCCGAGCACGAGGCGCACGCCCCGAAACCGCTCGATCTCCTCCATCGCGAGCGGAAAGCTCATCACGCCCACGACGACCAGCGCACCGAGGAGTGCGACGCCGGTGGCCAGGAGCATCCAGCCCAAGCTTCGCACGATCTGCGCGCCGGGGCGCGCCGCCGGAATCTCGTTCCAGGCGGGAATCAGGCAGAGCAGCGCGGCCGTCGCGAACAGGAGCGCGCCCACGAGCGCGATGACGGAGCGCGCGAACGCGTCGTGATGCGACAGCACGCCGGCGGCGTAGAGAAGAATCGTGAGCGCGTACGCCGCGATTGCGAAGCTGCGGCGATACCAGCCGAGGACTCCGAGCAAGATCACGAAGATCGAGGGTACGGCGAGCGCGGCGACGCTGACCAGGAGACGATTATTGCCGTGATAGGGCGGAATCGGGGTGGCTCGGCCGAGTCGAAATCCGGCTGCCTTGACCTGATCGGCGATGGCTTTGACCATCTCGACGTTGGTCGCCTCGATCGAGAGGTTTCCGTCCTGATGCCCCCAGGGGCGCAGGTAGACCACGCGTACGTTGCGCTCGTGCACCCCGAGTACGTAGCGGGCGACGACTTCGTCAAGCTTGAGCTTGTCGAGCTCGGTCTTGGCAATCGCCTGCACGCGCACGGTTCGCCCGGGAATCAGCTTCGCCAGCGTGTCGTTGCCCTTCTGCACCTGGCTCGGGTCGTACGTCTCGATCGAGCCGAAGTTGAAGACGTGGCGCTTGAATGCGTCGGCGGTATCCTGCAGATGATCGGGGTAGCCGACGACTTGATTGGCGAGCCCGAGGAAGATGACGGTGGAGACCTTGGGATCGTAGCGCAGCACGTCGCCGAACAGGCCGTCGATCTGTGGAAACGTGAAGCGTTCGTCGTTCTGGAAGCGTGGAATCACCAGCAACCCGAGCCGCCGCGCGAGCTGGATCTGATCGGTTGGGATGCCGAGGGCGATCGCGTTGAAGTAGTCGATCTGGGTATGCGCTTCGATCAGCCAGGGGCGCGTCGCCCGCAACACGCGTACGCTCTTGGGCTCAAAGTGCAGCGCCAGCGCAGTCAGATAGCGATGATACGTCGAGGCATCCGAGACCAGCAGATAGATCGCGCCGCGGTCGATGCGCCGGGACCGGACGAGGCCGGCCAGCAGGGGGTCCGCGATGGGGCTGATGCGCGCCTGATTGAGCAGTGCGGCGCCCGTGGTCGCGTACGCCCTGCCGTCGTAGCCGACGTTGCTGCCGAGCTCTTCGGTGAGCGCGAGCGAGGTGAGCCCCGCACGCCGGAGGGCGATCAGGAAGGCGGCCGGGTTATAGTCGTACGAGCGTGCCAGCGCGTCGAAGTCGGTGAAATCCATCGCGAGCTCCACGCGTTTGGCGTGAGACTCGACGCGCACGCGGAAGGCCGCCACGGCGAGCGCGGCGACCAAGGCAACGAGCAAGACGATGGCCGCATAGCGCGTGCGCGGGGTAAAGAAGCTCACGAGTCGCCTGTAGTTCGCTGAACGCCCTAGTTTTTCTGCCGCACCGACCCGCAATCACAGAAGGGCTCGCCAGATGGCGAGCCCCCCTGCCGTCGCGTATGCGCGGTTCCCTTTTTGTCGGGGCACGCATACCGGGTGTGGGCGACGCTTATGCGCGGCTCGCGTCGCCTGCCGCCCACGAGCGAGAGCGACGCGGATGGCGGGCATTCAACGCCACTGCGGCGGCCGCCTTTCGAGAAAAGCGGTGATGCCTTCGTGCGCGTCCGGCTCCAGCGCGTTGGAGGTCATGACGTCCTTCGTATACTCGTATGCGTTCGCAACATCGAGATCGATCTGCCGGTAGAACGCGGCCTTGCCGATGCGTACGACGTCGTAGCTCGAGCTCGCGATCTTCCGCGCGAGCGCGAGCGTCTCATCGTGCAGCCGCTCGGGTGCGACGACGCGATTCACCAAGCCCCATGCGAGCGCCGTCGGAGCGTCGATCGGATCGCCGGTGAGCAGCATCTCCATCGCGCGCTTGCGCCCGATAGCCCGAGTCAGCGCGACCATCGGCGTGCTGCAAAAGAGCCCGATGCGCACGCCGGGCGTCGCAAACGTCGCCTCGGTGGACGCGACCGCGAGGTCGCACGCGGCGACGAGCTGACAACCCGCTGCGGTCGCCACCTTCGCGACCTCCGCGATCACCGGTTGCGGCGTGGCGACGATCCGCGCCATCAGCGCGACGCAGGCCTCGAAGATCGTGCGATATGCCTCGACGTCGCGGTCGACCAGTTCGCGAAGATCGTGCCCTGCGCTAAACGACGCGCCCTCGCCGCGTAAGATCACGACGCGCAGCTGCGGATCCCGGCCGACCTCCGACAGCGCGTCGTCGAGCTCGCGCATCATCTGCAGCGAGAGTGCGTTGCGCTTCTCCGGACGGTTCAACGAAATCACCGCGACGTCGCCGTCGCGCTCGATAATCACGTTCTGTAGATTCAGCACCTGCGATCCTACCAGGAAAGCGGGTGGGGGCCCTTCCGGGTCCAGCGATCTGGCTGCCGCGCTGGAACTCCAGCCTCACGCGCCGAACGTTCCGAACCGCTCGCCCGTTTAGCCTCCAGGAGGCTTTGCGCATCGGCATCCCCCGGCCAACGTTATGGCGGATCTAGAAAATACCGCGATCGTGTCTACTTCGGAAAGGAATAACGTAATGAATACGGCTGGTTTAATGAAATACGCCGGTGCTCTGGTCGCACTCGCAATGTGCTCGGCGTGCGGCGGCGCCCTGCGACAGGCTCAGGACGGCATGGCGGTCGCGCCGTCGAACGCCCTGGTCACGTCTGGATACACCGGGTACATCGGTAAGACGTTGTTGATCAATGGAAGGCCGGTAACGGCGGCGCGCATGAATCTGAGCGTCCGGCCCCGTTTCGCTTCGATCGTTCCCGACCGGCTGTCGAGGAAGAAGTTCGAGTACATCATCAATGTCTACGGTAGCTACGCCAGCATCTTCGATTGGCCAAAGAGCGATCAGCAGATCGGCACGATCAACAACGTCGGCGGACAAGGGTGCACGAACGTCCTTTACGGCTACGGGAACAACACCTTCTGGATCGTCGCCGGACCCGACCAGATCACGGAGTACCACGTGACCCAGAAGCCGCTCAAGACGCTGTCCGTCACGTACACTTTTCCATCCAGCTGCGCCATGAATAGCAGCGGCGATCTCGCAGTCGGAATCTTGTACGGGACGACGACGTTCGGCAGTGGAGGCGAAGTCGTGATCTTCAAAAACGGGAGCGGCTCGGGCACCGTTTACACCACGCCGCTGGATGAGGAGTTCTTCGACGGGTACGACAACCATGGGAACCTCTTCGCCGACGGCTTTACCGGCGACCGATCGGGCTTCGCGCTCGTCGAGCTCCCCAAGGGCAGCAGTAAGTTCAAAACGATCACCACGAGCAACGCCGTCAACTTTCCTGGCTCCGTGCAGTGGGACGGCAAGTACCTAACCGTCGTAGATCAGCTAGCGGACGCCTTGTATCAATACACCGTCAGCGGATCCACGGCGACGCTAAAGGGTACCGTAAAGCTCACGGGTGCCGGCGACTGCGCGCAGACCTGGATCGCTACCGGCGTCGTTTATTGTGGGGATGCGGGCAACGACGACGGCGAGGTCTATAAGTACCCCGCCGGCGGTTCACCGATTGCGGTCTTGACCGGCAACTTTGACGAACCGCTCGGCACGGTGGCGGCACGCCGCAGGTAAATGGGCGATGCAGGACTTGAACCTGCGACATCCTCCATGTAGGGGAGGCCACGAAGAAACTCGTATTTCGCGCTTGTCATATCCGCCATATGCGCCATGTCGATACCGAGTTTCGGTACGTTGCCCAATCAGATGCCCAACCAGCATACGGCGGACGATACGAAGATGCGGCGGCGCCTCATGCCGAGCCAATGCCATGTCACCGCTTTGAAAACGAGGCCGAGGCGCCCTGGCCTGGCGCGGGGCGATCGAGGCGAATGCACGCCGGTCAGTAGGGGTGCCGGAAACCATGTCCTCCGGGTGGCGGCTGGTCGCTGCTATTGCTCGCGACGGCCGTGAAACATGGCGCCGCCCACGGTCGTATGATGTTTGGCCCTACAGGGGGTACTGATGCAAAACGCCGTCGTACTGCGAAAAGACTATTCACGTCGGGCCCGCATCGCGGGCGCTTGGTATATCGTTGCCATCATCGTCGGCGTTTTCGATCTGATGGTCCTTCCAGACCGTTTCATCAAGCCGGGCGACGCGCCTGCAACCGCTCACGCGATCCTTGCTGAGCAGGGGCTCTTTCAGGCGCTCCCCGTGGTCGACATCGCTTGCGGAACGATCTGGCTCCTCGTCGTGCTCGCGCTGTATCGGCTCTTACGTGACGTAGACGAGTGGCAAGCCCGCTTAATGCTAATCCTCGGCGCGTACCTGCAGGTGCCGTTCTACTTCTTCAACGCGATCAACTATACGGGTGCCTTCGTGTCCCTTACACATCCGGCGTTCGTTGCTGCGTTTTCAGAGACGCAGCGCTACGCTATCGCGTTTTTGTTTCTGCGGCTTCATCACTACGAATTCATGGCAAGCTTCGTCTTTGCAGGGCTGTGGCTGTTCCCGTTCGGCATCCTCGTTTACAAATCGCAATTTCTTCCGCGGATTCTCGGTGCCTGGCTGGTACTCGAAAGGATCGGATGGCAGGTCCTTGCCGTGGACGGATTCGCAGCGCCCCAGTATC
>Ga0073928_10005405_pt1 | contig 17955 bp, 14 predicted proteins | sample PaiPotPPA55metaG_FD_76969 | JGI IMG/M metagenome (GOLD analysis project Ga0073928, IMG submission 76969) | Iron sulfur acid spring bacterial and archeal communities from Banff, Canada, to study Microbial Dark Matter (Phase II) - Paint Pots PPA... ... | reverse complement strand
TTCCTCCCGGTAGGCCCACTCCCTCGAGAGGCGGGCACCCCCGCATTCAAAATTGGATCGATTCGTGTTACCCCTTATGGCTTCCTGAAAGCCACCGTCGTCCACGATAGCTCTTCGCCTAACGGCGATGATTTCCCGCTTCCGGGATTTCTCGCGCCCGATACGGGCCCCAACGGCGCACCGGAGTTTCATGTGAAAGCTCGCGCTTCACGCATTGGCACCACTATCGAATGGCTCGATCCGTCCTCCAAGTTCACCATTACCGGAAAATTCGAGGGCGACTTTGAAGGAAACTTCAGCCGAGTTGACAATAGGAATATCGGCACCATACGCTCCAGCATGTTCAGCATCCGCTTGGCCTACGGGCGCCTCGACTACAGGTTCAGCGACACGAATAGCGTCAACCTTCTTTTCGGCCAGGATTGGACGCCCTTTACCTCCTCCACGCTTCCGATCACCTTCGAAACCACCGGCACGTCAATCGGTTTCGGCGTTCTGTGGGAACGGGCGCCCCAGGTGCGCGCGGGTTGGACCCACGACTTCGGCCGTGGTTTCAAGCTGATGCCCGAAGTCGCCGTGATCTTTCCCGCCTTCGGTGACGTCCCCGCAAATGTGCAAACCGCGACCGGCATTCTCACCGTCACCGGTGTCGCCAACCAGCTTGGCTATGGCGAACGCCAGGGCGCCGATTCTGGCCGCCCTGAGGTGCAAGCCCGAATCGTTGGCCAGTTTCAACTTGATCATGCTGAGGGCGTAGCCCCGGCGCAGATCATTTTCAGCGGCGAGCAAGCGCGCCGTACGGCCGTTGTCCTGAAATCCGCGGTGCCTGCGGCAGCGGCATTCCAGGCGGCGTTCCCGAACGGCGCAGCGGTCAGCAGCAATACCGCCGCGTGGACTGGTGAATTCCAGCTCCCGACCCGCTTCGCCACATTAATTGGAAAGTACTACAACGGGAGCGACCTGCGATTCTACTTCGGCGGCCAGCTCTTCTCGAACTTCAACGACACCGCGGGACTTACCGGAACCACTACCGTAGCCTCCGTCGATGGAGCATCCAACGTCGTCTTCGGCCTCAATCCGAACGGTGTTCCGGTCGTCGCTCCTGAGCGTCCAGTGCGCAGCCAGGGTGGTTTCGTCAGCCTCGGTTTCCCACTCTCTCGCATATTTAACGCGAACCCGTCCGGTCGCAATGCCGGTTGGTCGCTCTATTTCACTTATGGTGAAGACTTCGCCAAGGCTCGCGATGTCCGCCGGATGCTGGCTCCGGGTTCCCGCGGCACCCGCGATAAGAGTGCGGAATACGTTGGTACATTGTACTACAAGCTCAACAACTGGGTGACTTTTGGCTTTGAACAGTCGCTCTTCGAAACCCACGCCCTGCCCGGCTCGACTGGGGCACTACCGCTTTTCAGTGGCGTCCCCTCTCGAATCTGGCGCGACCTGCGCACTGAAGCCGGGCCCATTTTCACCTTCTAACATCGTCCACGTCACGGAGCGGGCGTTTTGCAAACGCACGCTCCGTGAACTAGCCGAAGTCCGTTTTCCAACTGGCCCGTTTTCAGAAATTCTAATTGCTCATGAGAAGATGAGTACGACAGGAGAAAAAACATACGCTGCAACCCATGGATGTGGGAAACAGGTCTTGCCTGAAATCGAGTTTCCCGATGGAAGGAGACGAGTATGAATACGCTCCCCGTAATTCTCGGCGCGCTTTGCGTTTACGCGATTGCCTATCGCTACTACAGCGCGTTCATTGCCGCTAAAGTTCTGGCGCTGGATGACCGGAGGACGACTCCCGCGCACACCTTTGAAGATGGGCACAATTACGTCCCGTCGCCGAAGCTTGTGCTGTTCGGGCATCACTTTGCAGCGATTGCCGGAGCCGGGCCTCTCGTGGGGCCGACACTTGCCGCACAATTTGGTTTTGCTCCCGGATTCCTGTGGATCTTGATTGGCGCCGTACTGGCTGGATGCATGCACGATTTCATGGTCCTGGTAGCCTCTGTCCGGCATGGTGGGCGCTCATTGGCAGAGATAGCACGGACGGAAATCGGGCGGTTTGCCGGCCTAGTGGCCATGGTTGCGGTTCTGTTCATTTTGCTGGTGACGCTGGCTGGGCTTGGAATCGTGGTGGTCAACGCGCTTGCGAACAGTCCTTGGGGCGTGTTCACCATCGCAATGACGATCCCGATCGGTATTTTCATGGGCCTGTACATGTTCAAGAGCACGCCAGGACAAATCAAGGTTGCCGTTCCGAGCGCAATTGGTGTGCTGCTCCTGATCGCCGCTGTAGTCGGAGGGCGCTGGGTCGCCATGACGCCGTTTGCCGCGCACCTTACATTCAGCCCTCACCAAATCACCGTGCTGATGGCGATATACGGGTTTGTGGCCTCGGTGCTGCCCGTATGGTTCCTCCTGGAGCCGCGCGATTATCTCTCAACCTACGTTAAGCTCGGCACGATCGCGATTCTAGTTGTTGGCATAATCATTGTGCATCCAGACGTGAAATTCCCGGCCGTGACGCAGTTCATCCACGGAGGCGGACCGATCATCAAGGGGAAGCTCTTCCCCTTCCTGTTCGTGACTATTGCCTGCGGTGCGATTTCGGGCTTCCATTCGCTTGTGGGTTCAGGCACAACACCGAAGATGCTCGATAAAGAAACGGATGCCCGCTTCATCGGCTACGGAGCGATGGTGGCGGAATCCCTGGTGGCGGTGCTGTCGCTGATCGCTGCTTGCTCGCTTTTTCCGGGAGACTACTTCGCGATTAACGTTCCGCCGGACGTTTTTGCAAAACTAGGAATGCATAGCGTGAACCTCAACATGTTCTCAGCCGAAGTGGGCGAGAATCTTGCCGGCCGCACGGGCGGCGCAGTTTCGCTGGCGGTGGGCATGGCGCAGATTTTTCGTGGGCTGCCTGGAATGTCCCGGCTGATGGGCTACTGGTATCACTACGCCATCATGTTTGAGGCCCTGTTCATCCTGACGACCATCGACACCGGCACTCGCGTGGCCCGGTACGTCTTGCAAGAACTCTTGGGGAAGGTTCACACGCCCTTTGCCAATGCGAAGTGGCTTCCCGGCAATCTGGTCACGACTACGCTTGTGGTGCTTGGTTGGGGGTACCTCATCTATACGGGTTCCATTTCGACGCTGTGGCCGCTTTTCGGTACAGGGAACCAGTTGCTTGCGACTATCGCCCTCGCCGTGAGCACCACGTTTCTGATCAATATGGGAAAAGCAAAATATGCTTGGATCACGGCGGTGCCGATGCTGTTTGTCGGCGTTACTACACTCACCGCAGGTGTGCTGTCCATTGAAAACATCTTCTGGCCGCTAACCAAGGTGCCTGGCAAAATGTTCACTGGCTACCTCGATTCAATCTTAATGGCAATGTTCGTCGTGGGCGTGATTCTGGTCTTGCTCGGTGCTGCTCGACGCTGCTGGATGACGTTGCACGGCGCTCCGATTCCGAAGCAGGCCTTCGGTCCGCCCGTGGTGGACGGCCAGATTCGCATCGGCTGCTGCTAAAGCATAGCCGCTTTCTTTAGTGGCGGGCTGCACTTGGTGAAAGGCCCGGGTTTACTCATGGGGAGTGTACGCCTTTAGGCGGCTCGGCAAGACGAGGCCTACGTTGGCAACTGGCAACCAGCGAAATTTCCTCGCTCTCGAGCAGACAGGAAATCGCTACTTGTTCGTGAAAATCGACTTGGGGATCATGCAATGCACGCCCTTACGGATATCCACCACCTGAGAGACGCGGCAATCGCCGATGATCGAAGTAAGTGAATAGGCTTCTTCCCGCGACATTGGCACCATCTTCTGTTCTGCCAGGAATTTCACCGTCTCGCGCACGGCGACTTTCATGGCTTCGTTCAAGTCCTCGTCGAATCCCATGAAAATCCAGTGCGCAGAGGTTTCCGCGCGTGGCCAATCGATGTGAAGATCCTTCCGCACGATCGGTTGGATTTCGATCTCCTTGTAGGAACATTCCAGGGCCGTCAGGTTCACTTCGCCGTTCCCCTGCAAGCAGTGCGAATCTCCCGTCCAGATCAACCCTCCTTTCTGAAACACCGGGAAATAAAGCGTCGAGCCCACTTGCAGTTCGTTCACATCGATGTTCGACCCGTTCTTCCACGGTCGCAGAGTGCTAGTGCGGCCCTTCGCGTCGTGGATCGGAGGCCCGGCTTTCTCTTTTGGCTCGTTCGGATCCGGGCCGACGGCGATAGTCCCGGGGAACGGTTTCAGGCGGAGGATTATCCCCGGCTTAAATTCCGTGGTCATCGTTTCCGTGTCGAGCTTGAAATATTGCACGTGGCCTTCGGGAAACTCGGAGGCCAGCAATCCGACGGTGGGGAACTGCTTGCCGGGAAGATTGAAATTGAAGCCGGAGTCTTTCATAACGATTTTTTTGATGCGGATTTCCATCGTGTCGCCCGGCTCCGCGCCATTTACGTAGATTGGTCCCGTCACTGAATGTGGCCCGCCGCCGGGATTCGCAAGGCGAAGCTTCACGATTTCTTCCATCGAAGCCCCCGGCTTAATCTCGTCCATCGCGTGGCGCAGCGTCTCAATGGATACAGTGTCTCCGGAATCGACGACGACCTTGGGTTTTTCGGTGGGATCGAGCCAGCCCCACTGCACGGTGTCTTTATTCGCCGGCAGCACATAGTGCTTGCCAGTGGATTTTTGTCCAGCGCCTTTTTTCGCGGCAGCTTGCGCCTGTGCTCCGGCCCAGAGCGAGCTTGCAGCAATCAACAGGGCAGTGGCCAAGGTTCTCTGCGATGACATCATTGTTCGATTCCTCTTTTTCCCAGAAAGTGGTGAAAGTATAGAGGGAGAGCGCTTGAGATGCTCGCAGAAAAATGATGCAGCCCACCTACGAAGCTGCTCCTACGCAAGTTCACGTCTCCACGCGCTCGAAACCTCAGACGATGGTCAGCCAAGAGTCGTGCTCCAGGGTTATCCTGTTCGTCGTGACCCTAACAACGATACCGCGATCGACGCAGTCAGTGCAGTAGCTAAAGACGTTGGCGCGAAGCCCCGCCAGGTCGCCGTGGCCTGGGTCAAGCCAAAGGGTGCTTCCGATTGTCGGAACCCGCACGCGGGAGCAACTTGAGGATCACCTCGCCGCCGTCACGGTCACGCTGAGCGATGACCAGATTCGGCGGCTCGATGTGGCGACTGCGATTGCGCTCGGCTATCCGCACGAGCTGAATAGCTCGTCCGAGCAGCGCGAGGTGATGACCGGGGGTCGTTTCGACCAGATCGATTATCCGGCCCGTGTCGTCGCCTTACGCGTGAGTGTAACTGGCTAGGTCCCGAATGGTCGGCAACTCGGAATCTATCCCAATGCCTTGTATTCTTCTTCTGAACCCTGGGTTCATCTGGCTGTGCGGTCCGGTAATCGGAAACTGACTCCCTACTGGCTTTTCTTATCCGCTTTCCATCCAGCTCCGCGCATGAAAATTCGGTCATCTGCACCTCAACTGGTCCTACATACAGTTGTTTGTATATTACCGATCTGGTATTTTCGTACCGAAGGTCGTACAAATCTGTTTTGCTCGCGGCTAGGTTGCTCACCTCTAGGTCAGTCCCTCGCTACGCACTGAGCACTTTCGCCCTTCCTCTTCTTCTGTGAGGACGACAATGCAATTTGAGGACGACCACGCAATGCACAACAATGGATCTGCCACTTCCGCGCTTCTACCGCCCCTGTGTTTTCAAGCTCTTATAAATCCCTTTTTCCGCAAACCTTTTCTTTTCACATCCATGCAAAACCCTAGGGGTGTGCTCTTCTGTCGGTTCTGGCGTCAGTGCCGCCTGGTCTTGTTTTTGTTCCCGCCCGTGTTTCCAGCAAGTTGCGGCCTCTTTTTTTTCTCTTTGCCCTCTTTTTACACACGCGTGCCTTTGTTTTCAGCGGGTTGCAGCCTCTTTTGCAAAAACACCGGGGGTTGGGGGGTCAGCGGGGACGGGGCCGTAGTGGTGGGCGTGCCGTGAGCGGGCGCGGACGCATGCGGAAGCGCGGGCCTAGCGGCGGGGGGACGTTGCGCAAGGAATCGCCGCAGCAGGGGCAGCGGCCCTCGTCGCAAAACGCCCGGGTAGCATCGGCGCGCAGCCAGTGGCCTCGCGCTTCGCACTGCGGATTGATGCATTGCACGGTGAAGCCGGGCAGAAATTGCATTTCGTTTTCCCTCACGGCCGTGGCGCCTTTTGCGGCGACGGCCCGTAGCGAGACCCGAGTTCCCCTGTTACGGACGGATGTTGGTGCGGATTCTGGCGCAGGCCGACTCCGCTGTCAAGCGGAAAGACCACAATATATTGTAGCCAGGTTGCAGACGGCAATTGCACATTCGATGCCAGATAATGGCGAAGTCACAGATTTGGTGGAAGATCGTCGCGCAAGGAATCAGTGCGCAGTTACTGGAGTGGAAATGCATCGAAGCCACAGAGAAGCTGGAAATGAGTAGCAACGCTAAGGTAATCGTAATCGGTAATCCGAAAAACGGGTTACCGCTGGTACTGGAGCCGAGATAGCGCGGATCGCTAAGGCTGCGGAGGAGCGCTGGGCGGGTTTTCCGTTTGCGGTGGTGGAGCTGCTTGCGTTTGCACGGCTTTGCGATGGTTCTTCAACCCCTCAAGGGCGGCGAGGCGTAATTTTAACCGCTCGATTTCGCGCTGCCGATCGCTAATGTCCTGCTTTTCGTCATTAAGCTTGGCTTTACCGGCCGCGTCGTGGACATGATCGGGGTTGGACAGATAAGAGTCTTGATCGAGCGCAAGCTGGCGCTGGGCAAGATCCAAACCCTTTTCCGCTTCCGTGATTTCCAGTTTTAGCTTGGCTAATTTCGCGTCTTGCTCGGCGGCATCCTTCGCAGCCTTTTCCGGAGCTTCATCAGCGGCCTCGGCGGCAGCGACCACTTTCGAGCTAGGAGGCTCCGTTTCCATCATTGGTGAGGCGCCCACGTTCAAACCTTCCTGCCCGGGCTGAAAGTTTTTACGGTCAAGATCATCGTCCGTAATGACCTTGGTGGCCTTGGAAGAATCGGAGGGATTCTTTTTCTTCTCGCGATTGCGGCGCGCGGCGTTGGCCACGGACGAGTCCTGTGACGTTGATTGTTGTGACGCGTCTTGGGACTGGGCTCGCGCGGCCGCTGGCAGGCCGACGGCGCTGACAAGCGCAACTACCACTCGCAAAGAAACGAGACGCATAGATGGGTTTCCCTCAATCCACTTCAAACTGCAACATAATGCAGAATACGCCCCAGTTTTTCGCCCTGCAATGCCGCGTCTTGGGGGTGTGCGAGATGTGCAACGGAGCACAGCAGCAACGTGAAGCGGGCGTGACGCGTCTTATGTAGGCTGCGGGCGGCGTTTGAGTCGCGGCGTAAACATGCAAAGTTGCGAATCACGCCGCTGCCGCTCATACTGCCGAGCCGATAGTTGAAGTCGGGCGTCAAAGGAGATTGATGAAGCACGGTTCCTGGGTTGGATTTGTGGCAGCTACAATCTGGCTTGTAGTGACGCCTGCTGTCGCGGCCGCGGGAAGTTCGCACACGGCTTTATCAACTCCGAACGCAGTGCTTGCACAGACTTCGCCGGATCGTTCGGCTCCCACCCCGACACCCGTCCCGGGACTGCCAAGATCCGAGCACGTCGAACCGCAGCGCGGAAAAACTGAGCAGTACACGCTGTCCGAAGATCGCTACGAGAAAGCCGTCGCGTATTCGCGTGCGGGTTACACGCTTTATTTTGTTTCGTACTTCGTGAGCATTGCGGTTCTATTGCTATTACTGCGACTGGGAGTCGCCGCTAAGTTCCGAGATTTTGCGGAGCGTGTGACCGGCCGGCGATGGCTGCAGGCGTTTGTGTTCGTGCCACTGCTGATCGTGACGTCGGATATTTTTGATTTGCCGATCCGCGTGTATTGGCATTCTTTGTCCTTGCGTTATGAGCAGTCCGTGCAGCGCTGGGCATCGTGGTTCCTGGATTGGGCGAAAGAAGAATTAGTGGGCACGTTTTTCGCATTGATTCTGGTTTTGATTCTGTTCGCGGTGATACGGCGCAGCCCGCGCCGCTGGTGGCTGTACTTCTGGTTTGCAGCTCTGCCCATTCTGCTGGGAATCATCTTTATCAACCCGCTGATCATCGATCCTCTTTTCCATAAATTTGAGCCGCTTGAGAAGGAGCATCCGCAACTGGTGGACGCAATTCAAAAGCTGACCGCGCACGCGGGGGTGCCCATACCGCGGGATCGCATTTTCCTGATGCGCGCCAGCGAAAAGAGCAACGAAATCAACGCGTACGTAACCGGACTCGGGGCTTCTAAACGCGTGGTCGTGTGGGACACGACGCTGCAAAAGACCAGCAACGATGAGGCGCTCTTTATTATCGGGCACGAACTCGGGCATTACGTACTGGGGCATGTCTGGAAAGGATTTTTGTTTGGCGCCGCGGCGCTGCTCGTTGCTCTATACCTGATCTTTCGCGGATTGCATTGGATGCTCGGGCGTTGGGGCAGAGATTGGCGCCTTTATGGCTTGGAAGATTGGGCGTCACTTGCCGCATTTCTGTTGCTGCTGCAAGTCGTTATGTTTTTTGCTTCACCGATCGTAAATGGCGTCACCCGAATGGAAGAGCACGCCGCTGACGTGTATGGGCTGGAAGTGATTCACGGGATTGTGCCGAATTCGGAAGAGGTGGCGGCACACGCATTTCAGGTCTTGGGGGAGGTCGATCTGGCGGACCCGAATCCGCCGCCGTTCATTCGATTTTGGCTTTACTCGCATCCGCCGCTTGCCGAGCGACTTGTTTTTGCGTACAGCTATGATCCGTGGTCGAAAGGCGAGCCGCCGAAGTACGTGAAAGCACCCGCAAATTGAAACTATGCGGAGTGGCGGCGGGCGAAGCTGGCTACCTTGTGGCGGTTCCCACAGACGGCCATCGAACACCATCGACGCCGACGCGTCCTTGAGTCGTCGCTGAAGAAAAGGCCGCACCCAGTATTGGCGCAAACACGCAATCGGGCTTGTGCGCCTTCCGCAATAATCTCCGCCGCTGAGCGCGCGATAGCTGCGAGCAGCCAATCGAGTCCACCTTCGCGAGCTATGAATTCCATCTTCCACGCGATTCCGTTCGAAACTAATTCGTCATGCCCTTCCGTAATGCGCAGGATTTCATTGATGGGCTCCGTCCACTCGCGGGCGATTCCTTCCGTTCGAACCATGGCAGCAAAGGCCATGCGCAACGCGTCGCGGAGACGAACCGAGCGCGACAATAGTGTTTGCGCAGCCTCCGGGCCAGAACCGGAGAGCGCCAGAAGGCTGGAACCGCGCTCCGCGGAAATGATGCCCGAGCCCTGGAGAAAAACGATCAGGTCCTCCCAGGAGAGGTGCTCCGCCGGAGCGCCGGGATAGGATGGAATATTGGCAAAATCGATCGCGAGGCGGCCACTAAGCAAGAAAGAAGGAGAGGCAAGGTCGGGCAAGGACGCACTCCGTGATAACCGGTTAACTCTAGCATCCCGGTTAGAGGGCCTAGTAGTATCATTTCGCTTGGATCGGAATCTAAGTTTCGTCCGCGGGAGCTCGCAAGACGTAGTATGTAGTGAATTGCAGGAGCCACGCTAAGCATGAACGGCTTTTTACGTTTTCTTCTGTCCTATCTTGTATTCATCCTGCCTGCTGCTCATCCAGGGGGACTGCCCCAGGACTCTGTTGGTGCCGCAACCAATACAGGTATGCGTGTGCCAGTAGTTTTGGAATTGTTCACATCCGAAGGGTGCTCGAGTTGTCCGCCTGCAGACGCTTTGCTTGCAAAGCTTGAAGAACAGCAGCCGGTGGCGGGGGCGGAAATCATAGCGCTTGAAGAGCACGTCGATTATTGGGACCACCAAGGCTGGGTCGATCCTTTTTCATCAGGGCAATGGACGCAACGTCAGCAGGACTACGCGTCCGGATTTGGGACTCGTAGTGTTTACACACCAGAACTGGTGGTGAACGGACGCTCTGGGTTTGTTGGCAGCCACGAAGGCGACGCCTTCCGAGCCGTTGCAGGTGCCGCCGCACAACCCAGAACGCCTATGTCTTTAACGCTTCTCAAGTCCGAGAAGCGCGACCATGAGCATCTAAAGGTCGAGGTGGGAAAGCTGCAGGGAGGGCAGGCGGGCGACGTCGCTGAGGTATGGCTGGCGATTACGGAAAAGGCGCTGCATTCGGCCGTATTGGGCGGCGAAAATTCCGGGCACGATCTGCGTCACGCTGCCGTGGTGCGCTGGTTGCACAAAACCGGTACTGCGGACAGCAATGCGGCCGCAGCGTTCACCGGTGAGTCAGACCTCAAGTTGGATTCGGCCTGGAAGCGAACGAACTTGCGTGTCGTGGCGTTCGTGCAGGAAAAGCGCAGCCGCCATATTCTCGGCGCCGCCTCCGCGCGCGTCGAGCCGTAGTCTAATCCTCAGCTGCGCAGCATCTCGCAAGGGTCTGTGCTACGGTTAATTAGCACTCCGCCGCACGAGCAATTCGGCTGAACGCGTTCTCATGAGCGACGCTACTTTTTCCAACCCGGAAATTCCCACGCAAACAAGTCCGCCGCCCGCCGGCCACCGAATTTTTCAAAGCCAATCCCTTGTTTTCATCCTGCTGCGCATCGGTATGTACATAGCTCTCTCCACAGCAATCAGCTTCGCGGTGCTGTGGGTCGCAGCTGCACTAATGCCCGGACCCCGCTCGCCCTACTCACCTAGAATTCTGACGATTTCGGAGGCAGGATCGCTTGCTGGAGCCCTTGCAGCGGGCTTGATAATGTCGCAACTGGAAGGCCGCGCATTTGGCGAGTACGGCCTTCCCTCACGCGGCGCCTTCGGAAAATTATTCTGGCAGGGCGCATTGTTCGGGTTGCTTGAGATCAGCGCTGTGATCGGCTTCATTGCGGCCCTGGGCTCCTACCATTTCGGTTCGTTAGCAATCCACGGAATGGACATGCTTCGCTGGGCATCATTTTGGTTTGCGCTCTTCGTCCTGGTGGGCCTCTATGAGGAATTCGCATTCCGCGGGTATGTGCAATTCACTCTCGCGCAAGCCATTAACTTTTGGCCAGCGGCCATACTATTGTCTGTGGCGTTTGGACTGGTGCATATCACAAATCGTGGCGAAAGCACGCTAGGCGTGATGGGAGTAATGCTTGCAGGGGTGTTCTGGTGCTTCACTTTACGACGCACCGGAAATCTATGGTTTGCCGTGGGCATGCACGCCAGCTTCGATTTCGGCGAGACGTTTCTCTATTCCGTTCCAGACAGCGGCACAGTTTTTGAGGGACACCTTTCGAACGCCACGCTTGCCGGGCCGGGATGGTTAACCGGCGGCACCGCCGGCCCAGAAGCCAGCGTATGCGACTTCCTCATGCTTCTCATCCTCTTTTACGTGTTCCATAGGCTGTACCCGCCCCGCGCTCAGAGTTCGCTCCAGCGCCCCTCACTTTAATTACATATTAGAAGTCCGCTGGCTAGTCGCACGCTCTGCTACACTGGCGCGCTTCATGAATCTTTCCGCAAGACAACGTGGCGCGCTTGAGGCCATCTGCAATACATTCGCGCCCTCAGGAGAAGGTTGGCCGTCCGCATCCGAGTTGGGAGTTCCCGACGCGATTGCCCGCGGCCTAGAATTTACTGCTCGCGCCAGCGTTCGCACGCAATTCCTGCAACTGCTGGATTTCTGGGACTCCCGTTTCCACAGTCTATTTACAACCGGCAGGTTCGCTCACTTTTCTTCGCTGACGCCAGAGGCTCGCGAGTGGGTCTTGCTTTCCTGGGCGGACAGCGGCATCCAGCGAAGGCGCGGCGCTTTTCAGGCGCTACGCAAAGCGATCGGTTTACTTTACGTCATGCTCCCCGCCCCAGGTGGCGGACGCAGTGCGGTCTGCGACAAGCTTGGGTATCCGGGACCTTTGGGCGCGCAAAGGCCCAATGCGCGGCGGCCGCTCCGCGCCATCGTGCCTGCCACGGACTTGGATTTGTCCTGCGATGTGTGCGTCATTGGCTCTGGAGCCGGCGGAGCAACTGCGGCGGCGGTTCTCGCGAAAGCAGGATGCGACGTAATCGTTCTCGAAGCTGGCGGCTATTTCGACGACGCCGACTTTGACGGTGATGCCTTGCGCGGGTTTGAGCGGTTGTACACCGAAAGAGGAAACGCCGCAACGGCAGATCAAAGCGTCAACCTGCTTGCCGGGGAATGCCTGGGCGGCGGCACGGTGGTCAATTACTGCACTTCATTCCGCACGCCGGACGACGTGCGTGTGGAGTGGGCTGCCGCCGGTGTTCCCTGGTTCACGCAAGATGAGTACACGCGCAGCCTCGATGCAGTATGCGCACGGCTTTCGGTCAATCTGGAACACAATTGCGTTTCGGCGCGCGAGCAGGTGCTGCAGCGCGGGCTTCAATCACTCGGCTGGCATTGCGCGGAGATGCCGCGAAATGTTGTTGGCTGCGAGCAAGGCAAGATCTGCGGCTACTGCGGATTTGGTTGCGCTATCGGAGCAAAACAATCGGCGGCAAAGACGTGGCTCGCCGATGCGCAGGATGCAGGGGCGCGGTTTTACGTTGAAACGCGCGCCGAGCGCGTTCGCGTGCAAGAGGGAAGCGCCGCTGGCGTAGAAGCGCGCACGCGGAACGGCCAACGCGTCACCGTGCGCTGCCAAGCCGTAGTCGCCGCGTGCGGCGCTATTCACACTGCCGCGCTGTTGTTGCGCTCCGGCTTGCGCAATGAACACATCGGCCGCCACTTGCATCTTCATCCCGTCTCGAACGTGTCCGGGATTTTCTCCGAAGAGATTCGCCCGTGGGAAGGCACGATGCAGGCGGTCTACTCCGATCAGCTTCGCTTCCTGAGCGGAAATTACGGTGTGAAGTTTGAGACCACCGCGCTCCAACCGGCAATCGAAGCCGCGGTTCTTCCATGGCGGGAGGCCCAGCATTACCGTTCGTTGCTCGAGAAGCTACCGCGAACAGTTGGGATCGGGACGCTGGTACGGGACCGGGAAGGCGGCCGCGTAGCCGTGGATTCGGAGGGTCAGCCAATACCCCACTACGCGCTCTCTCCCTTTGACCGAAAGCACCTTCGGCATGGATTTATCGGCGCGGCGCGCATTCTGGAAGCCGCCGGCGCCGAACTGATTTATTCGCCGCACGCCAAGTGGTGCGCTTACGAGCCGGGGCGTCGCGGCTCGCTTGGTAGCTTTGTTCAGGATATGGATTCCGCCGGCTGGGATGCCGCGCAGCTTGCCCTGTTTTCGTTCCATATCATGGGCACGGCGCGGATGGGTGGCTCGGCAAAAACTTCCGCCACAAATCCGGAGGGCCAAACCTGGGAAGTTGGCAACCTCTATGCGATGGACGGCTCCGCCTTCCCCGGCGCGTCCGGGGTAAATCCGATGATTTCCATCGAAGCGACAGCGCACCACCAAGCGTCGCTATTGGCAACGGGCATCCGCCGATAACGCGCGACGGCCGTCTCGACTTGTAACGTTTTTACCCCTCACTCACGACCGACTCTGCCGGCTCTTTCTACGCTTCATCTAAGCCATTATTTTTCAATGGTATACAGAGGCGCGAGCTTGGCCTCTGGCCTGCATTCTTACCTGTCCAGAAGTGAGTCGACTCAACGCGAGAGGATTCCAAGACGTGAAGAAACACACAAATTCCAAGCGCCAAACGAGAGGCTACAGCGTCGTCGAGCTCCTCGTTTCCATGGCTATCATCTCTATACTTAGCGCAATCGCCGTTCCGTCCCTAGTGCGGACCTACCGCAGCTATCAAATGGACGACGCTGCCAGCCAGGTGGCGAGCCAACTCAAGTTCACCCGTTATGAGGCAATTCGTAGGAATAACGTGATGACGTGTCTCGATAAGACGCAAAACGGATATCTGACCATCTTTACCGACAACAACGGCGACGGAATAGCGCAAGCGACGGAAAAGCAAATCGTGTTCGGTGGGAGCGCGACGCTCGTGGACTCCGGATCCGTGCCGAGTTCCGCAGCTCTACCAGCGGTAGTGGGTACTGGCATCACGCTTACAACGATGAGCCCCACGAATGGGACGATTACGTTTGATGGGCGGGGCGCGAAGAGCACCGCGGGAGTCACAGTTTATTGGGTTGGCAACGCCAACTACGGTTGGCGAGCCGTTACCGTAATGCCTTCCGGCTCCGTTCAGGTTTGGTCTTACGCGACCGGCACCTGGACGCAGGTTAGCTAGTGAGAGGAATAGAGAGCATGTCTAAAATGAAAAAAATTAAACAGCGCGGATTCACACTAATGGAAGTTCTGGTGGCTACGATCGTCCTGTTCACCGGTATCGTCGCGGTGGCGCAGTTGGTCCCAGTGGCGGTGACGGCGAATAACAATAACCGCCGCGATTCTTCGGCTTCCGTGATCGCACAGCGCGAGCTCGCGCAATTTGTGCAATTACCGCTTACGTATCTGGGCCCGTATCCAGACGCACTGGGCAATAGCTGCAATCTGGGCGACCCGGCACAGCCCGGCGTCACGGTCGGCAGCCCTGTAGTCGTTATCGCCAATCGCCCCACCATCGATTTCTCGGCAGCAAAGGTGGCGGGCTATAGCTTCACTGCTGCGGTCGATCCCGAAGATCCCTACGGAGCGCAATATGACGTTCGCTGGGCGGTCATAACCGCCGGCAATGGCACTATCGCTTCCTCCCGCCGGTTCATCCTGGGCGCCCGCCAAATCAACACCAACAACTACGTATTGCCCTTAACTCTCGACGCGATGGTGCAGCGATGAACACACGGCAAAATAGAGGACAGCAGGGTTTCACGCTCGCCGAGCTTCTGGTTTCTTCCACGGTTTTCCTACTGATGGCGGGTGCGGCGTTCAGCTTGTTGGGCACTTCGTCGCAACGTTTCAAGACCGATTCCCAAGTGCTTACTTCTTTTCAGGAAGCGCGCCTGGGTATCGACCAAATCACACGCGACATCGCGGACGCGGGTTACCCTCCGCGCAGCCGCTTCTCGACCGCGGCGCCGGCCACCAACCTGTACGCTGCCGGGCCGTTCGCTTGGGCCGGCACCGCTTATCCAACGACACCCTGCACCGTCGGCGGGAACTGCACGACCCCTGGTGCCTTTGATCTGATCGTGGAAACCGACTATGACGGCACCGGAGTGAAATGGATTCGCTACCAGTTGGCAGCCGGCCAAACGACCCTTATGCGCGCCGTTGTAAATAAGCCGGCCGGCGGTACCACTCCAGATACCTCGACCTCCGCAGCGGGTGTCCTGCTTCCATACCTACAGAACGTGATGAACAACGCATCGGCTGCTCAGATTACGGCAATTCGTGCGGCGTATCCCTCGATGTTCCCAGGCGGCAACCCAGTGCCGATGTTTACCTATACATGTGACGTGACCGGTGGAAATCCCGCGCCATGCACGGGCACAAACAATCCGGCAGATATCCGCGAAGCCGATATTTGTTTGATCGTGCAATCCCAATCGCCCGATGCCAAGACGAATCAGCTGCGCCTTGTGGAATTGCATGGCCTCGGCCGGCGAGTGAATCCGAATCAGTGAGGATAAAAATATGAGGAACATTTCAAAAAATCGACGTGCAAAGCAAGAAGCAGGAGTCGCTCTGGTCATCGCCATGGTCTCTCTGTTGCTGATCACCGGAGTGGCCTTAGCCATGGTAATGGCCTCGGGCATGGAAAGCTCCCTGAACGGGAATTACCGCTCTTCCTCCAGCGCCTACTATGCAGCGCTTGCCGGTCTGGAGGAGGGCCGCGGACGCCTGTTGCCGGGTAGTCCGAACACGATGGCCGGAATTGCCGGGACGGGCATACCCGCACTGAACGTAACCCTGCCGGTAAACCAAGTGACGTACATACTAAATCCCAACACGGCGGCGGGGGAGTCCACCGCAACGCTTATGGCCACATATCCCGACACTGAATACGACAATTCCGAGTTTGGAGCCGGCCAACTTGCGGCGGCCGTTAAAACGTATGTCAATTCCGTTTCGGGAACGAATGCATCCAACATCCCTGGACCGTTGTACAAATGGGTGCGGATCAACGCAATCACAGAAAAGGCCCTCGGTGCAGACGTGAACGGCGATGGAGTCATAGATACGACGACTCCTCTTTTTTATGATAGTGGGTCCACGCCCGCCACGCTCGTCGTAAGCACCACCCCTCCATCGACAGCAAACCAGGTATACGAAATCACGTCCTTCACGGTTCTTCCCAATGGCACGGAGAAATTGTTGCAATACCTGGTAGCGCCACAAACCTATAACATGAGCTTTCCTTCCGCCCTGACTCTGGCGGGGAATGTAGGGAGCTTTGCCGGTGCGAACTCCAATCCCTATCGTGTGAACGGCGCAGACGGCTCGGGGAGCGCTCCGGTGGTTCCAGGCTGCACGCCGAATGGCACCACTAAGGACGCCATCGGAGTAACCAACGCCGCCTCTGCTGCTACGGTTACGGCGGGAATCCCTGGCAATCGTACGAGCCACTATACCGGTCTCAGCGGCTCCACGCCCGATGTTGCCCCAGTGGGTCTGAACTCCACGATGGCCACTGCCGCAAGCCTAAACCAGTTGGTGCAGAACATTCAGAACAATGCCAATGCGGTTATCCCCAACCCGCCTAATCCTCCGAATTTCAACAACAGCGGTACGACCTATAACTTTGGCGGCCCTGGATGGCCCGCCGGCATGTCGGCCAGTAATCCCCAAACCGTCTATGTCGACGGTAGCTTCGACCTTGGCCCGAACACCGGATATGGGTTGTTGGTGGTCACCGGCAACTTTACGTATCACGGTAACTCCGGTTGGAATGGAATCATTCTCGTCATCGGGAATGGTACTACCACTTTTATAGGCAACGGTGGTGGCAATGGTTCATTCAACGGCGCTATTTTCGCGGCGACAACGCGCGACGCCGCGGGCAATCCACTACCTAACCTCGGTACCGTTAACTTCGACATCAGTGGTGGCGGCGGCAACGGAATTTATTACGACCACTGCTGGATCAATAATGTTCAGCAGCCGCCGACCTACAAAGTTCTTTCATTCAAAGAAATTCAGTACACGGACTAAGGGAGAGATCGATGAGAAACGTACTACTCGTTCGCTCGATGTTCCTGGTCGGTGCAGCCTTCGCTTCGGCCGGTCTGATCTACGGGCAGGACGCGGCAAAGGAAATTGGACAAAGCGCGTCCTCAACACATCAACAGAGAACACCTTCCAAACCCCACAAGGTTTGGACCGACGATGATCTTGGCGCTATACGGAGCCGCGGGGACATCACCGTTGCGGCCGCGCAGAACCCGACCCTCCCGGCAACGGATGATGCGAGCCAACCTGCCGCTGCCTCAGCAAAGACATCCGCGTCGGCCAAGCCGGTTGGCAAGGCGGCGCTCTCTAATCCCAAGACGGCCGGGGAGGCCGACGACATGATCGCTTGGGAACAGCGGGATATCGATTCCCAACAAGAATTTATTGACCGCTTGCAAACTGAGATTGAGCAAGCGCCGGCCGATCAGAGAGAGCGTTTGCAAAAAACCTTGACCGAACACCAACATGCCCTGGCCGACACACGCCAAGAACAACAGGCATTACTCGCGCAGAAAAAACTCCTTCAGAAAAAATCTGCGGGTGATACTAGCGCGGCATCCTCACAGTCGCCGCAATAGTTGCCCTAACAGCCTTTTCTCTCCCAGAGCATGGGGCCGGACGCCATTCCGGCCCTTTTTTTCTTCCGGAACCCAACGCAGGATTGGCCAGTGTGCTCGTTCAGAATGATTGGTGACACTCTGTAGAGTGTCAGGATGAGCGAAATCAGAAGGGGTGAAGAGTAGGAGCCGGGCAGCGCAAGGGCGCCTGCAATGGATGCTGTTCTATTACTTCCAGGGCCGAAATGCGGCGCGTACCTGCCGT
>Ga0073928_10005404_pt1 | contig 17956 bp, 16 predicted proteins | sample PaiPotPPA55metaG_FD_76969 | JGI IMG/M metagenome (GOLD analysis project Ga0073928, IMG submission 76969) | Iron sulfur acid spring bacterial and archeal communities from Banff, Canada, to study Microbial Dark Matter (Phase II) - Paint Pots PPA... ... | reverse complement strand
TGCAAAGTATGTATTACATCGGGCTGGATGTTCACAAGAGGACGATCAGCTATTGCGTCAAGGATGGCAGTGGAAAGATTCACGCCGACGGTACGATTCCCGCCACACGTTTTGATCTGGACCCTTGGATGAGAACACTTCCACAACCGTGGACGGCAGCGATGGAAGCCACGGTTTTTACCGGTTGGATCTACGATTACCTGCTTCCGCACGCGGCCGCGCGGAAGGTGGCACATCCACTGATGCTGCGGGCCATCGCAGCGGCTAAAAAGAAAAACGATCGCATCGACGCGAGCAAGATTTGCGATTGCTTGCGGTGCGATTTTCTGCCGGAGTGTTACATGGCCTCTACCGCCATTCGCGATCGGCGGCGCACGCTGCGCTATCGCAACCTGCTGGTCCGCCAGATGGTGCAGATGAAGAACAAAATTAGCGGGCTGCTGATGGAAGCGGGCGTGAATTACAACAAGCAGCGACTACACAAAGCAGGCTATTTCCGCGAATTGCTGGCGACGAATCCGGATATCGACGAAGGGTTATGTGCGCTGCTGCGCCTGTGCCGCGAAACGGTGATACGCCTGCAGAAGACGGAAAGTGCTCTGGTGCGCTCGCTGGAGCGCGATGCACTGCTCCTGGAACGTGTAGAGCGGTTGATGAGCATTCCTGCGGTGGGGCCGATCACGGCGCTGACCTGGGCTTTGGAAATAGGAGATGTGCAGTGTTTTTCCTCGATCAAAAAAGCCGTCAGCTATTGCGGCCTGTGCGGAGCAGAAAAAAGTTCGGGAAACACTGTTCAGCGCACTCCGCTTTCCAAGCAACGTAATAAACACTTGCAGACCACGCTGATCGAAGCGGCCAAGATGGCCCCGCGAAACAGCCCGGACCTGGCGATGCTCTATGACCGGGAAAAACAGAAAGGCAATGCCAATCGCGCGACACTAGAGTGGCGCGTAAGCTGGTACCGTATTTGGTTGCAGTGGATCGCCGGCAAAAAGAGTTTCTAGTAGTAGAAAAAGAAAACTGCGCCGCCGCGTAGAGATGGCGAAAAATATTAAGGAGGATTTCTTCGGCGCGTGAACTGCCAGGTCTTGCCGTTAACGCGACTGAGCGAAGGAGCAACAATCTCCGGATGCTCCCATTGATTAGTTTCGAGACTGGCAGGAGAACACAAACTCAATCTTCTGGGCAGCCAGAAAGGCTGCGCCAGCAAATGCAAGTCTGGTTCTAACCCATTAGGAACCACGGCTGAGAGGCCAACACACGCGGTGAAGAATACGAAGAATTTGTACCCGCGCTCCTCCGCAGCGCGTCAGGAGAACTTTTGCCCATGCTTGACAAAGACTTATCATGGAAGTCGCGTAGTCGGAAACTGACTCGATACTCTCGCGACACATCGTTTGCATCCCTACGATGCGTATGTTAACTTTGCGCGGTAAAGGGAAATCACCAAGAAGCTCTCGACGCTGGCCGTGCCACACACCAAACAAATCTCGCCATCGCCTGCCGGCGCTCCAAAGACCCTCGGTCCCTTGACCGTGGAAGAGTCCGAACTGCTCAAACAGCTCGATCTTTCCCGCATGCCCCGTCACGTGGCGGTCATTATGGACGGCAACGGCCGCTGGGCGCAGCGCCGTCACCTTCCACGGATCGCCGGCCACCGCTACGGCACCAAAACGGCCCGCACCACCATTGAAACTTGCGCGCGGCTGAACATCGAAGCTCTGACGCTCTACGCTTTCTCCGTTGAGAATTGGCGCCGCCCCAAAGTTGAAACCGATTTCCTCATGCAGCTCTTGCGCGAATATATCCGCAAAGAAATGCCCCTCATCCAGCGCAATAACATCCGCATGCGCTTCCTCGGCCGCATCGATGAGCTTCCAATGGGAGTGCAAAAAGATGTGCGCCAGGCTACCGAACAGACCGCCGGAAACACCGGCATGTGCTTGTGCATCGCGTTCAACTACGGCGGCCGCACCGAAATCGTCGATGCCATGAACGCCATTCTCGCGCAACGCGCCGGCAACGGCGCCATTGGCCACGAAGCTAGCGGCCACGCAGCGAGCGGCCAGGCAGTTGCCAAGCGCAACGGTCACGTATCCCCGAATCGGCGAAACCCAGTACATAACGACGCCGCGGAACAACATACGCGTGCCGATGCCAATGGCCGCTTTCAGCGCATCACCGAAGATGAAGTTTCGAGTTATCTATATACCGAGGGCTTGCCCGATCCCGATCTGCTCATTCGCACCAGCGGAGAAATGCGCGTAAGCAATTTCCTGCTGTGGCAAATTGCCTACGCCGAAATGTACGTCAGCGAAACTCTGTGGCCCGACTTCAATCGCGCTCGCCTGCTCGAAGCCCTCGTTGAATTCCAAAAACGCGAACGCCGCTACGGCGGCCTGCGTCAGCCAAATTCCTCCGACAACTCCGACGCCGCCTCCCTGGACGACACACCCCACGCCGCCGGCAAATAACCGCTTTCCATAGCTTCGCTATCTTGAGCCAAACAAAAAAGGCCTACCCCTGCAGAAAATGTAAGGGCAGGCCACCAAAAAATCCGCGATCGCCTACTTCACCGAAACTTCCCGGGCCAAGTGACTCGCAACCACCTCGCGGATCTCGCTACGCTTCTTCCCGGATTCGATCGCGGCCTCGCGTCCCCCATAGTGCTTGGCCACAACGGATGCGCCTTTCGTGTCCAGCTGATCGAGCGCCGCCCAATTCGGATATAACAAACCGACAGCCACATCCCAATCGTGCGGGTGATCCGCTACCGGATTCACGAAGGCTTTGTACTCCAGGATGTATCCGGCTTTCTTGAATTCGTCATAGATCGGTTTAATGTTTTCTCGGAAGTCCTTCCAGAACACATCTCCTTGGCCAGGCTTGATCGAGAAATACGTCACCCGCCATACTGGTCCTACCTCGTAGTTCGGGTTTTGCGCGAGCAGCGCGCTAGCCATCAACAACGTCGCCGTTAAAACAACTATCGAAATTACTCTTCGCATCGATATTTCCTCACAATCAAAGTCTAGGATTTTGGTGCTGGGGCCCGGTTCCAATTACGTGAGAGGCCGCGAATCTATCACCCGTCGTACCCTCCGTCAATCTCGCCTATTGCATTTGCCGCTAATGTTGTCGCAGATCACAAGAACGCGAAGGGTGCCCCACCCTCGATTTTCAGGGTGGGTCCTAGTGTTTTTTCCCTCAACGTTTTTGTTATACTCGCGCTCTAATTTGAACCGAGGATTTTTTTGACTATTTTTTTTCAACTCAAATCCGTCCTCCATTATTTTCCCCACGCAATGTGATGTAATGTTCCCCGCACCAATCAGGGGACTCATCCTTTCATGACCTGGAAAAGAGTGGCTACCGCCGCGGTGTTAATCCCCGTGGTAGTTGCGCTGGTACTTTGGGGTTCGACCATCATCGTGACGCTGGTCTTGGCGCTAGTGATGCTGCTCGCGCTCTTTGAATATTTCGCGCTCGGCGACGCCATGGGCCATCGCGCCTATCGTTTCTGGACCGCCACCTGCGCGCTTATTGTTTTGTATCTGCAGTGGCTGACCACCGCGGTCCGCTGGGGAGAATTCGGCGGCATTACGTACCCCACCCGGCTAGTCTGGCTTCTTCACCGCTTTTTCCCACGCGCAGAAGACGCCATCTTTCTCTTCGTACTTGGAATCGCGCTCATCACGCTAGCCACCCGGCGCCCCATCGTCGAAGCATTGCCTTCCGCAGGTATCAGCTCGAGCGGTTTGTTGCTGGTAGCCTTTCCGCTTACCTATGCAATTCGTCTGCACGCACTCGGCAGGGAAGGTCCGCGTCTGTTACTTTTCGTGTTGGTCCTGATCTGGACCAGCGATTCCGCCGCGTACTTCGCAGGCCGCGCGCTCGGCAAACATCCTTTCGCGCCGCATCTGAGCCCCAAGAAAACCTGGGAAGGCTCCATCGCCGGTTTCGCCAGTTCCATTCTTGTGGCTTTCGCTTTTATGCGCTGGCTCTCCGTGCCCATCGTGATTTTGCTCGGCGCCGCAGCCGTGGGCAACATCGCCGGTCAGGTCGGCGATTTGCTCGAATCCGCCTACAAACGCAGCGCAGGAGTCAAAGACTCTGGCGCGCTCTTGCCCGGCCACGGCGGCATGCTCGACCGCATCGATGCCCTTATTCTGGCCATCCCCGTAGTCTGGTACTATTTTGTTTTGGTTTACCCGCCCAGCGTCTAGGTGCGGATCCCCGCGAAGCGCGTTGCGGCGGGTCGTTTAATATCAGCACTCATCACTCAGAAAGAGATTGCGTGAATCATTTAGCTATCCTGGGTTCCACCGGCTCCATCGGACGCCAGTGTCTCTCCGTGGTGGAGGAATCGCTTCCCGATCAATTCGTGGTGTGCGGCCTGGCCGCCGGGTCGAACCTCGACGAACTCGTCAAGCAAATCGAACGGCATCGCCCCAATGTGGTTTCCGTCGCCACCGCCCAGAAGGCCGATGAGCTCGCCGAACGCCTGCGCGCGCGAAAGGTCGCGCCCCTTCCCAGCGTTCATCACGGGCGCGAAGGCATCCTGACAATCGCGACGCTCGCGCGCGCCGAAATCGTTGTCTCCGCAGCCGTTGGCATCGTCGGCCTCGAAGCTACTTACGAAGCCGTCAAACTCGGCAAGACCGTGGCGCTTTCCAATAAAGAAGTTCTGGTGGCTGCCGGCGAACTGGTCATGGCCGCCGCCAAAAAAGCAGGCCGCGAACTGCTCCCCGTCGACAGCGAACACAATGCGGTGCACCAATGCCTGCGCGGCGGTAAAGCCACGGAAGTTCGCCGCGTGGTGCTCACTGCGTCGGGTGGACCTTTCCGCAAGACGCGACTTTCCTCCTTCGATTCCATCACGCCAGAGCAAGCTTTGGCCCACCCCAACTGGCGCATGGGCAACCGCATCACCATCGACTCCGCCACCATGATGAACAAGGGTTTCGAGATTATCGAAGCCCGCTGGCTTTTCGGTATGCGCCCCGATCAAATCGATGTAGTCATCCACCCGCAATCCACGGTGCACTCTTTCGTCGAATTTATTGACGGCAGCGTGCTGGCCCAGCTCGGTCCCACCGACATGCGTATGCCTATCCAGTACGCGTTAACCTATCCCGAAAGACTGGCATCTAATCAAATAGCGCTGGACTGGAAGAAATTAAAGCGTCTGGATTTCACCTCGGCCAGCACCCGACGTTTCCCCTGTTTAAGGCTCGCGCGGGAAGCCATGAAAAAAGGCGGCGCTTTGCCCTGCGCTTTGAATGCCGCCGATGAGATCGCTGTGGCTGCTTTTCTGGACCGCCGGCTTTCATTTCCTGGTATCGCGGAAGTGATCGAAAGCGTGCTGGCCTGCACGCCCAGCATGAAATTTGAAAATATGTCCGACGTGCTGGCCGCGGACGCGGAGGCCCGCCGGATGGCCAAGGAAGAAGTCGCCCGATTGGCAGTTGCCGCGGTGGCATCCTAGGTCGAATTTTACTAACTCTATAAAATCCGTCGTCGTAGAATAAGAACATCGCGGGAATAAAAGTCGGGGAGAGAGAAGTCGCATGAATTTGCTGCTAGGCGTTGCACTGGTACTTGGTTTGATGATCATGATTCACGAGTGGGGCCACTTCATCATGGCCCGGCTCTTCAAAGTTCGCGTCGATGTTTTCTCCATCGGCTTTGGCCCGCGCCTCTTCGGATGGAAAAGCGGCGACACGGATTGGCGTGTTAGCGCGCTGCCGTTTGGCGGCTACGTGCGCATGGCTGGTCAGGACATGTCCGATGTAGACGCCGGCGACAAACCGCCTACCGGATCTTCCGACGAGTTAATGAGCAAGCCGCGCTGGCAGCGTGCACTTATTTCTTTTGCCGGCCCCGCCGTAAATTTGATCTTCCCGGTACTCGCGATGGCCATTTTGTTTATTGCTGTCGGCGTGCCGCACTCCGCCTACCTCGATAAACCTGTGCAGGTCGTAGCGTTAAGCTCAAAATCCGCCCCGCAAACCAGCCCGTTTCATCCCGGCGATAAAATTCTTAGCCTGAATAACGTAAAGAACCCGACCTGGGAGCAAGCTGCCAAAATATTCAGGGAAGAGACCCCTGGTGGACATGTCTCCGCCGAAGTAGAAAATGCCGGCGAACGGCACACGGTGCAAACCGCGCTGCCCGACGCCGCGACCGCCGACCGCCTGCTTGGCTATCCGCCGCTCCTGCCGGTGCTTGATGAAGTAGCTCAGGGCAGCCCAGCCGACCGCGCCGGATTGAAGGAAGGCGATGCCATCCAATCTGCTAATGGTGAGAAAATTCAGTACTGGGGACAATTTGTTGAGCGCGTTCGCGGTTCGGAAGGGAAGCCCGTGCAGCTCGATTTGCTGCGCAATGGCCAAACTGTTCACACCCAGGTAACTCCCGCGCAGGGTGCCACCGAATCCGGCGAGAAAATTTACCAGGTGGGCGTTGCTGTCCGCGACCAGACTTCTTACCGCCGCGAAGGACTCGGCGAAGGACTGCACGACGCTGTGGGCTTGACTGGTGAACGCATATCGGAAACCGTGAGCGTGGTCGCCAAATTATTCACCGGCCGCGTTTCCGTGAAGCAGCTTCAGGGTGTAGTGGGCATTTCTCGCGCCGCCGGCGAAGCGGTACGCAAGGGCGCGCTCGCGGTGTTGTCGCTGATGGTGCTGATCAGCGTAAATCTCGGGATCCTCAACCTGCTGCCCATCCCCATCCTCGACGGCGGCAACATTCTCTTACTGGCCATCGAAGGCGCAATGCGCCGCGACTTAAGCATGGCCTTCAAAGAACGCTTCGTGCAGGTTGGCTTCGTCTTCCTGCTAGCGATCATGGCTTACGCCGTCTACAACGACGTAATGCGCATGCTACCTATCCACTCCTAGAATTCAGCCAACTTTTGTTTGCTGAAGAAAGACTTATCACGGAAATCGCGTTACCGGACATTGAGAGCATCAAGTTTCCGGTTGATATGGCGTTAAATCGAGAGCCACACTCTGGCAGTTCAATTTCGCGAACATTGGGCCGTCCCTATTACTTGTCGCGTTCGGTCAGGCCTTCTCCTTCCCAACCGCCTCAAAATGCAATAGGATTTCCGGTTTGGAGGTGCTCCATGCCATTCAACATTATGACCCTGTCACGAGTGGATATGCCCGTAAGCCAGGCTGAAGGGCTGAAAATTCTGGAACGGGATCAATTCTGCTGCAGGTACTGCGGATTGGATGGGAGGGCCAATTTTGAAAATGCGCTGGTCATGTCCGTTGATTTCGTCATGCCGCGCGCTCACAAGGGCAAGAAGGATCCTTCCAACCTGGTGGCCTGCTGCCGTCCGTGCAACATGATCAAAGGCAAGCGGGTCTACCAGAACTTCGAGGATGCCAAACTACATGTGCTCGCCCGCCGCGAAGAGATGCGCCAGGCTTGGGAAAGCAAACGCTCCCGCACAACGGCAAAAGCGGGTGCCGCTTAATACGTTTCGACGGATGCTGCACAAAGAAAACGATGCGAATGATGTGCGTCCCCGCCGTCCCGCTCGTAACATAACTTCACGCTGATCACGTCGCCGGTCGTCTGCCAAACTTGACTTCGGCTTCGGTTCTACTCTTCCTGTTACGGCGTTATCTCTAACGACGCCGGCCGTTGCAAGAGTTTTTTCTTACGCTCAGGGACCGCCCGCACGTTAAAGGACCGGCATGAATAGCAGGAAGATCGTGATCGGCGCAGCGCTGGTTCTCATTGGCCTGCCCATCGTGTTGGTCTTGATCGTCTACGGGTCTTTCTACGCCGTTTTCTACTTTCCGAATCGGACCAGCGCCACTACCGGTACCATCGTTTCCTCAGCAGCGAAGCGGGAGTACCTGCTGTACGTCCCAAAGAGCTACGACCGTGCAAAGCCGACGCCGCTCGTCATTAACCTGCATACCGCGATGTCGTGGCCGACCTCTTCCATGAACATCAGCCAATGGAACCTCGTGGCCGACGAGCATGGGTTCATCGTCGTCTATCCCGCGGGAACCGGTTTCGGTTCCAAGTCATGGGAAATGACGGGAAGCGGAACGCCATCGCGTATGCCCGATGTCATTTTCATCTCGGAGTTGATTGACAAGCTGGAGGTGTCCTACAACATCGACAAGATGCGGATCTACGCAGATGGGATGTCTAACGGCGGAGCCATGGCGTTCGTGCTGTCTTGCACGCTGTCCGGCCGGATCGCGGCTGTCGGGATGGTTTCGGCTGGACTATACCCGGAGTGGAGTTGGTGCCCAGACCATCGACCGGTGCCGGTGATTGCGTTCCATGGAACCCCCGATCCCATCTGTCCGTACTACGGCGGTCGGACAAGGTTTGGCGACCACATATTTCCGAGCGTTCCGAGCTTTATGGCGAATTGGGCTCGGCGAAACCGGTGCGCACCGAATCCGATCGAATCTGAGGTCGCTGCGGACGTCACGCGCCTCCAATACACGGACTGCGCTGACGACGCGAGCGTGGTGCTCTATACGGTCAAGGGAGAAGGCCATCAGTGGCCCGGCGGCAAGCCGATAGTGGCGAAATGGCTGGTAGGGCCGTATAGCCGCAGCATCGACGCGACGAGGCAGATGTGGGCGTTCTTTCGTGAGCATCGACTTCCGAGGAAGTAATCTCGGCGGGTGCGTCAGCGCCCGATAAGTCGTGCGAAACCGGACATGATTTGAGGCTACGCAAAATGAAAGAATAGAAAAGAATTTAGCGGACGGTTAGTTACGTAATCGTGCAAGTAAAACCAGTTGTCCACTTAAGGCTGTGAACTCAACAACTCGACGCGGCAGCGGCTAATCTAAGTCTTCAAAGGTGGTGCCCACGACTCAAGGGAAATAAGCATGGTTGCCTGCGGCGCAGCAGGGCAATATCCAGTCTCGTTGAACACGGACAGTCGTCGCATGAGATCGCTCATTTCCATGGAAAGAAAAATGAAACGGATGGGTGTATAGTGGCGACCTGGGCCCCAAAATCGAAATGCAGGTTAGGGAGGTCCCCTCATGCCGTTCTATCTTCATCAGATCAGCTACACACCAGAAGCACTTGCAAAGCTCATTGGCAATCCGCAGGATCGCTTTGAAGCGGTCCGCAGTCCGATAGAAAAGCTCGGTGGCAAGATCAAGGACTCATACTTCGCCTTTGGCCCGTATGATGCCGTGTTGATCACCGAGATGCCCGACAACGTGGCGGCCGCCGCCATCGCATTGGCATTCTCCGCGGGCGGTACGTTGCGAACTTGCCAGACGACGGCGCTGATGACTAACAGCGAGGCGCTCGATGCCATGCGCAAGGCTGGCACGAGCGGCTACAAGCCGATCACAGCAAAAGCTGCCTCAGCTAAGTAGTAATTCTGCTAAAAAGGTCTGCTCCTGGGCTCAAGCGAGAGGCAAGGTGGACGTGTGCCTCGACCAATCTGGGGCGCGGCTAATGGTGTTCCCCTGATTCAATAGAGAGCGCACCTGTGGGAAGAACCGCTAACAGCAGCCAATGATGCATGCGCGAGCTTAGTTCAAAATTGCGAATGCAAATCTGGAAATAGAACGGCTGCCAAGTCCTAAGTAGGTGGGTTATCGGAAACTGATCCGCTAGCTTCATGTTCTCTTCTTTGCCGTGATACGCAACGATTGGGTACAATGAACTGATACGAATGCTTTCCCCGCACTCGCAGATCCGCGGTACCGTTCTCCGGAGGGCCTAGCATGGCAGCATCGCCGTCCCGCCGCGTCTCCACCGGTGAACGCCTCAACACCGCCGAAACCACCGGTAAACTTCAGCAGATTCTAGCCCAGCGTGGTTTACGCATGACCAAGCAGCGGCGCGTCATCTTACAGGTCATGGACACCGCCGAGCAGCACCTGGACGTCGATCAAATCCTGGCGCGCGCGCAAAAAATCGATCCCGGCGTGCATCTTGTCACTGTGTATCGCACCATCGACCTACTAAAAAAACAGGGACTCATCGATGAGCTGGACTTGCTGCACCTTCGCGGCGATCGCCACTACTACGAGAGCCACGGCCCGCGCGACCATATTCATGTGGCCTGCCTGCGTTGCGGCAAAGTCCGCGAATTTGAAAGCCGCCTCTACGAACAGCTGAAAGAGCAGATCGCTCGCGACTTCGACATGAAAGTTACTATCTCGCGCACGGAAGTAGGCGGCTACTGCGGGGCCTGCCTTGCAGCCGATCCGAGTCTCGCGGCGCCATCAAAAACCGTGGCGCAATCTGCTTCCGCAGACGACCGCGAACACACCCGCTCGCATTAATCAGAGCTTTGTAGGTCGCGGCTTTAGCCGCGACATCAATGAAGCGGTAAACACGTGGGCTTTAGCCGCTGAAGCTGCAACCACTGTTCGAGTCGATCGGTAAAGTTGCATCTCTAAATGCGCACTACCGAAGAAGAAGAGATATTTTCCGCTTATCCAAAAACAGCAGCTAGACCAACTGCGCCGACCGCAGCCTTCGCAACCGATCGAAGAATCTGTTCGCCCTGTCGATATCGCGAGCAATCTGCTCGCGCAACTCCGCCGCGCCGCCGAATTTCTTTTCTGGCCTCAACCGTTTCCAGAAGCGCACTTCTATGCGCTTCGCAGGAATCTCGCCGCGAAAATCCAACAAGTGCGTCTCCACCGTGAGCGCCTTTCCATTAAACGTGGGCCGCATCCCAATATTCGTCACCGAGCGGTGACTGCGCGAATCGCCGGGAAAACAGGTGCGCGTGATGTACACGCCGCGCGCCGGCAGCAACTCCTGCTCCGGGACTAGGTTCAGCGTCGGGAAAGTGAACTTGCTTCCAGTTCCCGTGCCGCTCACCACGTCTCCGGTCAAGACAAAGGGCCGCCCGAGTAACCGCCCCGCGTGGCTCACGTCACCTTCCGCAATTTCGCGGCGAATAATGGTGCTGGAAACAATTTCGCCGCGAAAAACGACGGGCGGAACGATCACCACTTCAAATCCCAATCGCTCTCTAAGTTCGCGCAACAATTTTACGTTGCCCGCCTGGCGATGCCCGAAGCGAAAATTCTCTCCCACCAAAATTGTGGCCACGCGCAACTCGCTGACGAGTATCTGCTCGACGAAATCTTCAGCAGCCAGCCGCGATAGCTCCACGGTGAAGGGCATCACCACAGCCGCTTCCAGACCGAGAGTGCTGCACCACTCGATGCGTTGTGTGTTCGTGGAGATTCGCGGGGGCGCCGACTCCGGCCGCAAAACTTTTAACGGAGGTGGATCAAAAGTCAGCGCCGTTGACACCGCGTTCGTTTCGAGCGCGCGTTCCACAGTAGCCCGCAAAATTGCTTGATGCCCCAAATGTAGGCCGTCAAAATTTCCAACCGCCAGCACGCTCGATCGTTTGGGAGAAGAGTAATGAGCATTCCAAGACGCGGGTGAGGCGAATGTACTCACGCCCGCTGCGCGATTCGGCACAGGTTTGCACGCAGCATCTCGATTCTCATGTTGCCTCTCGTCGGGCACGTCCACGCTGACATCAAATTGCAATCCATCGTAGGCCAGTTGCACATTAGGAAATCCTGCGTCGCGTAACCTCTGATTCGTTTCCGCATGCGACAAATCGTGCGCTATATGAGTGAACCACGCTCGCTTCGGCGTCAGCCGCTGCACCAGCGCCAACGCCTGCTCCACGGTCTGATGCATGGGGTGAGGAATATCACGCAGCGCATCAATAATTAAATCGTCCAGATCCTGAAGCAGCGCCATGGACGTTTCCGGCAGCGAACTGAAATCGGTCAGATACGCTGCTTTACCGAAGCGATAGCCCAAAACTTCCAGGTCGCCATGCGCGAGGGGTATCGGAATAATCGGCAGGCCCAGCAATTCAAACGGGCCCGTTATCACGTGCAAATCTACGATGGGGACGGTGCTCACCGTGGGCTTGCCGGTGAAGACGTACGAAAAAGCCTGCCGCAAGATTGCAAAAGTTTCTTCATTGCCGTACACCGGCAGCGCCGAGCGCTGCCGAATGTTGAACGGCCGGATATCATCGAAGCCCATGATGTGATCGGCATGCCCGTGCGTCAGCAAAATCGTGTCGAGCCGATCGATGCGGGCGCGCAAAGCCTGCTGGCGAAAATCGGGAGTGGTGTCGATCACCACGTTTTGCCCGCCACGAGATAGCAACAGGGAAGGGCGCAATCGCTTGTCGTGAGAATCGCGCGAGCTACACACGCGGCAGTGACAGCCCGGCGAAGGAACTCCCATGGAGGTGCCCGAGCCTAGCACGGTAAGTTTTATTGGTTCCTGTTTCGATTCAGCGGACATAGGGAAGAGCGGAGTTGTCTAGCAAACCGTTGTTGCGAAGCACACCCGAAAAATATTTTAGAAAAACTCCCGCGCTTCGGGCTGAAACCAAGGCGGCAGGGAATTAATGCTTGCTGCCGACTTTCGCTTGTTGCGCAACTTTGGCGGCCTGCGCGGCTAGCGCCTGGTTCACTTCCAGATAGGTCATCTTCAATTTGCCGAGCAGCTCGATCAGCAAATTCTCCTCTTCCGGCGCCAGGTGCCCCTTGGTTTTTTCTTGCAACACATCCAGCATATCGATCAATTCGCGCGCGGCTTCGGGATCAATCACCGGTTGGCCGGTTCGCGGGTCGGCGTAGGCGCCCAGCACCATTGCGGCGTTGCTGCCAATCATGCGAACCAGATTTTCAAACGCGGGCGAAGCTTTCGGTGCATCCGCGGGAGGCTGCGCGTTCGCCGGCGCTTCGCGGGGTGCCGGTGTGGCAGGTTGGCGCGCCGCTTCCAGTTGCGCCTCGCGTTCCGCTTTGCGCTCTTCCGCTTCCACCACGTCCTTGCGAATGTCGCCCTCGGCCGTAAAGGGCCGCCGGTCAATTACGCGAAAAGACTCTTCTTGCTTATCTTCAGGCAAAGTAATCCCTCAATCGTTAATGTCGCTTGTAGTTTATCACGGCAGTTCTGTTTAGCCATCGTCGCGGCTGGCGACTCAAACTTGAGATCGTATGGAGAACGCGATGAGTACTCTTGTCAAAACTTGCCGGTCGCCGTAAAGTGGACACCCCGCGCCAAAATAAATTTCTGCGGACAGCCGATGCGCTCCCCACAAAAAAAATCAGCCAAGTCGAAAAAGAAATCTTCAGCACGAAATGCTTCAGCACGCAAATCCTCGCCCGCTAACACCATCTCCGCCGGAGAATGGTTCGAGAAACTCGTTGCCGTGCAACAGCGTCTGCGCGCGCCGCAAGGCTGCCCCTGGGACCGCGAGCAGACCCACGCGACGTTGCGTCCGTACCTAATTGAAGAAGCTTATGAAGTGATCGACGCGCTCGACTCCGGCGACGACGCGAAGTTTGCCGAGGAGATGGGCGATCTTTTGCTTCAGGTGGTTTTTCATTCTGAAATTGCCCGCGAACAAGAACGCTTCAGCGTCGCGGATGTGCTTCGCGAAATTCACGACAAGATGGTGCGGCGTCACCCGCACGTGTTCGGAAGCGCTCGCGCCAAAAATTCCGCTGAAGTTTTGCAAAATTGGGAGCGCATCAAGGCCGTAGAACGCCTCGATAAAGACGCTCCCTCTGAAAACGCTGCCCCAAAGCCGCAGAAGCCCGCATCGCTGCTGGACGGCGTTTCTCGCGGACTGCCCGCCATGTTGCAAGGCCTGCAACTGACGCGCAAAGCGGCCCGGGCAGGTTTCGACTGGCACGACGCGGACGGCATCTTCGAAAAATTGCGGGAAGAAATGGCCGAGGTTCGCCATGCGCTGGCCGAAAAAGATTCCAAAAAAGCCGAAGAAGAGCTTGGCGACTTGCTTTTCGCGGTTGTGAACCTCGCCAGGTTCGTGCAAGTCGATCCAGAAATTGCGCTGAAGAAAGCCAACGCGAAATTTCAGCGCCGCTTCATGGAGATGGAAAAAGCTGCGCTGCAGAGCGATCGTACCTTCGATGGGATGCCTCGCGAAGAGAAAGAATCGTTGTGGGACGCGGTGAAACACGGCGAAAAAAAGAGTGTCGATGCACGAAAACCGGGCAACGGCGAATCGCAAAGCGTGAAGCCGCAAGCTTCGCGCATGAGCGCGTCCAACGGACGATGACCGGTAACATCGTCATTCGCAAATGCCAATCGCTCGAGGAATTTCAGCTTTGCGTGGCGCTGCAACGCGAAATCTGGCAAGAAGCGGACCTTGAAATTGAGCCGGTCACGGCCTTTGTGGTCGCGGGCAACACCGGCGGCCAGGTTCTTGGAGCCTTTGACGGCAAGCGCTTGGCAGGCTTTACTTTAGCGGTCGCCGCCATCCGCGATGGCGTTCCGTATCTGCATTCGCACATGACCGGCATCCACGCCGACTATCGCGACCGCCGCATCGGCAGAATGCTCAAACTTTTCCAGCGGGACGAAGCCCTCAGCCGGAATATTCGCCTCATCTGCTGGACTTTCGATCCCCTCGAATTTCGCAATGCCTATTTCAACCTGAACCGCCTGGGCGCGATTTGCAGAACATATTTGCCCAATTTCTACGGCGTGACCAGCAGCCCGTTGCATCGCGGCCTGGCCACCGATCGGCTGTTGGCCGAATGGCAACTCGATTCGCCGCGCGTTATGGCCGTCATCGCGGGCGCGCCCGTGCAAATTCCTGAATTAGCTGCGGTAATCGAAATGCCCGCAACGCCAGGTGACGGTGCATCCCTGATTCCGGGACAGTCACCGGAACAACTCGCAGAAATACAGTGGCGGCTGCGAAATGAATTTACAAAATATTTCCAGCGGAAATACGCGGCGGTCGCGGTCCGCAGGGATACAGCAGGCCGCGGATATTTGTTATGTCCTTGGAGCGATTTTTAGGGAACGAGAGAGGACCCAAGGTCCGGCATGAAAATCAAGGAAATCACTCTTCGAGAACTGCCCATGAAGCTGGTCGCTCCCTTTGAAACCAGCATGGATCGCATAGATTCCCGCCGGGTGTTACTTGTCGAAGCGAATATCGATGGTGTGACGGGTTGGGGTGAATGCGTAGCCGGTGGAGATCCTTACTACAGTCCCGAGACTACAAAAACGGCATGGATCGCTTTGCGCGATTATCTGTGGCCGCTCATCAAAGGGAAGGAGTTCAACTCGGCGGCCGAGGTTTGGTCTTTGCTTTCGCGTGTGCGCGGCCACAACATGGCTAAAGCATCACTTGAAGCTGCGGTGTGGGACGCCGAAGCGCAGCAAAAAAATATCCCGCTCTGGAAATTGCTTGGTGGCACGCAACAGGAGATCAGTTCCGGTGTCTCGATCGGACTTAAAGAATCACTTGAAGAGTTGGTTGAAACGGTAAAAAAAGAAATCGAGGCGGGCTATCAGCGCATCAAGATTAAAATTAAGCCCGGCAGAGATCTGGAATTGGTTCGCAGATTGCGCCAGGATTTTCCGCGCATTAAATTAATGGTGGATGCCAACTCCGCGTATACCTTGGACGACTGGCCGATGTTGAAACAACTCGAAGGCTTTTACTTGATGATGATCGAGCAGCCGCTCGGATGGGACGATCTGTACAGTCACATCGAATTGCAGAAGAAACTGGACACGCCGATCTGTCTCGACGAGTGCATCCACAACGAAGACCAAGCGCAAGCGGCCGTCAGCCTGGGCGCATGCAAGATCATTAATATTAAACTTGGCCGTGTGGGCGGGTTCGCGGTGGCCAAGCGCATTCACGATATTTGCGCGCGCGCGAGAGTGCCAGTATGGTGCGGAGGAATGTTGGAGACCGGCATCGGGCGGGCGCACAATATTGCTTTATCTACGCTACCAAACTTCACGCTGCCGGGCGATATCACCGCGAGTAAGCGCTACTGGCATGAAGACATCATCGATCCGGAAGTGACTGTTTCGTCGCGCGGAACGATCACTGTGCCACAGGGCCCGGGCATTGGCTTTAAGCCGCGTCGTGACCTGATCGAAAAACATACCGCGCGAACGGAACGCCTTAGATAATTGAGTGATGGAGAGAACTTTGGAAAAGCTGCCGATGCGCCGGGGGGGTAGCGCCGCAAGAATCGCCGTCATTCCCGGTGACGGAATCGGCAAAGAAGTCACGCCCGTAGCGCTCAAAGTTTTAAAGGCGGTGGCTGCCGCCACAGGCCGCTCCATGGAATTTGTGGAGTTCGAGTGGGGCGCGGACAAATATCTTCGCGAAGGCGTCAGCTTGCCGGACGGCGCGGTGGAAATGCTGCGCGATGAGTTCGACGCTATTTTGTTCGGAGCGCTCGGCGATCCGCGAGTGCCTAGCAATCAGCACGCCGCCGATATTCTGCTCGGTCTGCGATTCAAGCTGGATCTATACGCGAATGCGCGACCGGTGGAGCTGCTCCATCAGCGACTTACGCCGCTGCAAGGACGCACGGAAAAAGATATTCGTGTGATGGTGTTTCGCGAAAATACCGAGGGCTTGTATGTCGGCGTCGGCGGTTTTTTTAAAAAGGGCACCGCCGACGAGATTGCTGTGCAGGAAGACGTCAACTCGCGCAAAGGCGTGGAGCGAATCATTCGATTTGCGTTTGAATACGCGCAGAGCAGGGGCTTGAAGCGCATCTGCATGAGCGATAAGTCCAACGCCATGACCTTCGCGCACGACTTGTGGCAACGCGTCTTCAAGCAGGTGCGGCAGGAATACCCCGGCATCGAATCGCGCCACTTATATATTGATACGCTGGCGATGGAAATTGTGCGCGACCCCAGCCAGTTCGACGTGATCGTAACCTGCAATCTTTTTGGCGACATCATCAGCGACCTGGGAGCCCAGCTGGCCGGCGGGTTGGGTCTCGCGCCTTCGGGAAATATTCATCCCGGCCAGACGTCATTGTTTGAACCCGTGCATGGCTCTGCGCCAAATCTTGCGGGCAAGGGAATTGCTAATCCGCTCGGCTCGGTTCTAGCCGGCGCGATGATGCTGGAGTTTTTGGGATGGAATGCGGAGGCTGCGGTTTTGAACGGCGCCGTGAAAGCAGCGGTACACGAAAATCTCGTGACGCCTGACCTGGGCGGAACTCACAAGACTGGCGAGGTTGGAGACTGGCTTGCCAAGTTTGTCTCGAATGCCAGTACAACGCGTTCGCGCGGAGAGTCAAAGTAAAACTTTAACTCTTGGTTCCGGCAATCTTTCTCTGCAAAATCTCGCCAGGATTATCTGGATGCGTGACAGTTGCTGAGCGTCAGAGAAATCTACACCGTTTTCAGAATTTGCGTGCTCAAAATGTCGGCTCCCCGACAACGTAAGTGGCACTTCAATGCTGACGCATGCTGCCTGGCATTGGAACAGTCGGCGCGCCGACAATCAAAGTCGCACTTGAAGGCTCACTAACTGTTCGCGCGATTAGTAAAGTTGAACTTTAGTTCGTGATTTAGCGATCCATGTGAGCGACATCCCCAGAAGGAACCCGCCGATGTGCGCCCACCATGCCACCCCGCCTTGGGTTACAGCGCCAAGGGACGTGACGCCAGCGATAAATTGCAGAAAGAACCAGTAGATCAGAATAAAAAATGCCGGAATGGGAACCAGAAAGATAAAAACCAGCGTCAGAATGCGCGAGCCGGGGTAAAGAACCAAATATGCACCCATCACTCCGGAGATCGCGCCGCTGGCACCGAGGGCCGGCAGCCAGGAATTAAAATTGAAGACTACGTGGAGCAGGCCTGAACCGATCCCGCAGACCAGATAGAAGAATAGATACGGTATGTGGCCGAAGAAATCCTCCACATTGTCGCCGAAAATCCAAAGAAAAAGCATGTTCCCGGCAATATGGGCGATACCGGAGTGCAGAAACATGCTGGTTACCAGCGGGAGAAACGCGCCGACGAAATCGATATTTCCCGCAAGAAAAGCAGGGAAGCGCGCGGGAATGGTGGCATTGGCCATCAGGAAAGCTTTGAACAAGTGCGGAGGCAGCGTGATTTCGTACAGGAAAAC
>Ga0073928_10005400_pt1 | contig 17967 bp, 15 predicted proteins | sample PaiPotPPA55metaG_FD_76969 | JGI IMG/M metagenome (GOLD analysis project Ga0073928, IMG submission 76969) | Iron sulfur acid spring bacterial and archeal communities from Banff, Canada, to study Microbial Dark Matter (Phase II) - Paint Pots PPA... ... | reverse complement strand
GAAAAAAAACGGCATTTGCCGGAATCTGCAAATTGAAATCCACCAGGCTATGGACAAGAATTCCAGTGCATCCCAGCAAGGCGGCAAGGGATACCGCCCAGTCCCACTGGAATTCCCAGCGGCGCGAGGTAGGCAGTCCGTATTGATAAAGGCGAATCAAAAACCAGATCATCAGGCCGAACCCGAGCAACCCCATCTCCACCAACAGTTGAGCATAGTCATTATGCGCTGCCGTCGGAAATGTCCCCAGCCCCCAACCCAACAGCGGCCGGTGCGCAAACATTCTCAAACTGTCCTTGGTAATATCCAGCCGGATGCCGGTGCCCAAGTCTCCGAGTTGGCTCAAGGCTTGTCCCTGGTCCAGGAAAAAAAGCAAGGCCAGGATAAAGACGCCCATTGCCCTGGATCCCAAGGCTATGCGAGGACTTCATTTCTTTCCCAGAGCCAAGGCTCCAAATGGCACGGCTTGAAAAATGAAAGCGATCATTCCTCCTCGCGACCCGCAAGGTAAAGATAGTGGTCGCCATCAATCCAGCTCAAAATCCGGCCAAAGCACGCTTCCCGCCCTTGAGCAGATGCCCCGTACTAAGCACAAATGGAATCGGAGTAAGCATCTCCATGGCACCCGCATAGTGATTGTGGCTGACGTAACTTCCAAAGATCGTAGCGCTGTTGAAATGAGGACTGTGAATCCAGAAAATCTTCCCATTCGAGTTTAGCGTCTGGATAAGGGCGTAGAACGCCGAAGACGCTCATGACCTGCGAATCGTTTGCGAGTCGCTTCCTCACTTAACCCGGTCTTCGTTCAGCTAGACAGTTCCAGGCGAATGGCCCTTGGAAGATTTGGAACGGCTGGAACAGTCGCCAGCCGAGCCGCAAAGTATATTCGCAGAGACAATCCGCAGTACAACGCAACGAGCAGGCAGGAGGTTTGCAAATGCAACCTTTCGCAGCGGGGAGGATAGTTCAATTCGCATTCGGAGTCACAAGTAATGTAAATGCGTGGCCCTTACTGATCAGACGCAGCCCATCGAATCCAGCGTTTTTCCAGCATTCGTCTCGTCACATTTATACAGGAACACCGGGGACCGCGGAAGCGAATGTGGGCTGCACTGTTGGGAATAGGAAATCAGCTATATTTCCCCACAAAATGATTGCATCCGAGGATTTCGAAGTTGGCGTGAGGGATCGCTGATTTGAGTATGCCCTTGGGACTTTCAGTGCCCTGGCTATTACCTCCGTAACGTTTCGAGGCTTACCATTTCGCTTTAACCTTGAGGTTCAAACCTGGATTTGGAAACCTGGATTTTCGAGGAGCCGGCTATCTCCGTGACCAATACATCGCAAGCTTCGCGTGCCGCATCGGCGCGGGCGTTCGTGCACAGTCTGAACATCCTCATTAAATACGCGCGGATGTATGGCTATGGGCATAAGCGCACGGAGGCGCAGTTCGAAATTACCTGGAACGAGTTGCGGCAGGGTCTGCCGACGACCGGAGACGCGGGCTTTCTGCTCGGCGTTTCCGACAACAAGTTGCTGCTGGACGGCATACCGCTGGAGACGGGAAATGCGGAACGGAGCTTCGCGACGCTGCTGAATACAGCCGGACTGGCCAGCCTGCATTTTTCCAAAGACGTGACGGAGGAGGATTTTGTCCGGCTGGTGCGAGCGTTTACGGTAGCGGGGTCGAAAGGGCAGGACGTATCGAAGCAGATTAAAGAAGCTCTGGGAGCGAATAAACCGGGTAGCAGCATACGCATCAATGAAGTGAAGTTCGTGGCGGCCGATCCGCTGACCGGGGATGTGAGCATCGCAGCGCAGATCGCGGCGCAGACACTGGGACCGGAATTCAAGCAGTGGCTGAACGATCCGCAGAAGTTGTTGCAGTTGATTGCTGCCGCCGAGGGGGCGAATGCTGGCGGCGGACCAGGCGCGGCCGGCGGCGTTCCAATGGTGCCGCTGGGAAGCGTGCCCAACGCTCCGAAAGGGACCGGCAAAGGGAGATGGGTTCCCGATGACGCTGCCGCTGGAACGTCAAGCGGAGCGGCAGCTGGGGCGGCGCCGGCTTGGACAGGCGGAATGGTTCCCCTGCAGGAAGAGGAAGTGATTCAGGCGATCCGGCTGTTGACGCGCTTTGGGCAGGTGCAGACCGATTCGGGCGCCAAAGAAGAAGATCTGCACAAGGAACTGACGGAAACAGATCCGAATACGCGGTTGAACCTTCAGCAGCTGCTGGGAAGCCTGGCGGCAAAGGCTTCAACGGCGGAAGAGGAAGACACCCCGCTGTTGATGAAGGCGGCCGAACACATGGCAATTCGCTTCGCCCTGGAGCGTTATTCCAAGGGCGAAGTCAAAGTTAACGCGGTCCACCAGATGATGGAGCACATGAGCCGCCAGATGGACTCGCTCCGCCAGATTCTGAAATTGCAGGAAGAGAAAATGAGCAAGGCCGGGATTCTGGTGGAGTCGCATGCTGACATCCTGGACCGCATGTTCTGGGCCGAAGTGCCCGAGTCGGGCAAGAAGAGTGTTTTACTATCGCACGAAGCGCCTTGCGTGCCACCGCGAAACTTGCGGCAGTTTGTGGAAGTGCTGCTGGATCGCGACGACAAGCAAGGAGCGGCAGAAATTCTGAATAACTATTCGAGTTGCCTCAGTGCCAAGGAACTGGAACCGCGGCGCCGAACTGCGATTGGGCTGAGCCAGTTGGCCGACTTGTACACGCGGGTGGGCGGAGAGCCGATGGGCCAGGCGATTCGAAGGCTGAGCGAGTATTTGATCCACGAGAAAGACGCGGAACTGCAAAGCTTGTTCAGCGCCGCGTTCGTGCGGCTGAGCCAGGAAGCCAGTTCGGCGAAGAATTATGGAGCGGTGAACGAAGTGTGCGCCGGCATGGAAATGATCAGCATCGAACGGCCCGTGCTGATGAGCGATTTGCGTCCGCGAGTGGGGGTGGAGAATCGTTTGCCGGAGTTTATTGAGGAAGCGATTCACCTGGATCCGATTCCTGCGGACCTGTTATCGGTTTTGCGGCGGACCAGTCATACCGGGGCGGAACACCTGGCGGACCGATTCTTCCGCTGCATGCGGCGCGACGAATGCGATCGGATGATTGAACTGGTGAAGCAGTTAGGATCGCCGGTGCTGCTGCAGTTGAGGGAGATTCTGCGCACCGGGCAGCCGCGACAGGCCTCAGGTGTGGTGGGCTTGGTGAGCCGGCTGGACGTGGGAACACTGCTGGAATTGCTGCCGTCGCGCTTGCCGGAGTGGAACCGGTTCTATCACGACATCGTGGTGCGGCAGATTGCGTACGGCGCGGCTGCGGATCGCGGGCGCACCTTGCTGGAACTCACGGAGATTTTGGATCCCCTGGTGTTGGCGGAGGCAGTAGACGAAATTGGGATGAGCGGCGACATGACAGCGACTCCTCCGCTGATTGCGATGGCGCGGCCAGGTGAAGCGGCGTCGCGCTCGCCTTACGTGCAGCTGAAGGCGATTGAGTCGCTCGGAAGATTGAAAGATGGGGAAGCGGTAGCCATCCTCCGGGAGATTCTGGAAACCAAGAAAACATTTGGATTTGTGCATCATCGGGAGTTAAGAATCGCGGCAGCGCAGGCGCTCGCCAAGACCGATCCGCGCTATAGTTCGCAAGTGCTGTCGGATAGTGGGCTGGAGCCGGCGGAAATGGCGATTGCGCCGCTGGATATGGCCCCAGCATGTCCGTGGGTGCGGCAGCGGCGCTACGAGCGGTTGGTGCTGGCGAGAACCGTGTATGGGCTGCTGGGCAGTTCGTGGGGCAAGTCCCGGATCCAGATTCGCGAATTGAGCCTGGGCGGTGGGATGGGCACGAAAGAAGATAATCTCCGCATCGGCAGCGAAGCGGATCTGGAGATTTCTATCGGCTTGCGGTCGAAGATTCGCGCCCATGTGCTGCTACGCCGGGCGCGTGTGAATGAAGTGGGATTCGAGATTGTAAGCACCGACCTGGAGAGCCGATACCGGCTGAGGCGTTTGCTGGTGGAGGCCTTGAACCACGCTCCGCAGGGTAAGGGGCAAGAGTGGAGTGGGGAACGGAAGATTTAGGAACCCAGCTATCAGCTCAGCCCTCGGTTTCCTGTGGAAGAGCGGCCCTTCAGGGCCGCGTAGAGCGCCCGAAATGAGATCGGGCTTTAAGCCCCCGAGGGATCTCGCGTTTAGTCGCCCGGTTGATGAGATAGCTGCCAGCCTTCAAAAACAAAAAGCCTCTGCTCATGGCAGAGGCTTTCGTGTTCTGCGATCTGGCCTACTTCACTTTTGCGAAAATGATGACCAGCGTGTAGAGGGCTAAGGATTCAATCAGCGCCAGTCCCAGAATCAGCGCGAGCTGAATGCCGGGACGAGCTGCGGGATTGCGAGCCAGTCCTTCCGCAGCTGCGGCCGTTGCCTTGCCTTGAGCGAGGGCGCAGATGCCGGAAGCAAAGGCCATGGAGAAGCCGGCGGAAATCGCGACCCAGTTAACTTCGCTGGAAGCTCCGCCCTGCGCGAAGGCGGGGACGGCAAACGAGAGTACGGATAGTGCCATGAACAACTTGCTCACTGTACGCATTGTGTTTCTCCTCTATGAATTGCCGTCAGTGGGTGGTTGACGCCATACCTTGCAGACGCCCTCACGCTGAACGGCTCTGCCAAAATCGAAACGAACTCAGTGCTCGTCGGAGACGGCGCCCTGCAGATAGACGGTCGTCAACAGAACGAAAATGTAAGTCTGTAGCAGCGATACGCCTACGTGCAATCCCAGAAAAAGAATTGGTACGCCGACGGGCACGAGCGAAAAGAAAACAAACGTAACCATGTCACCGGCGAACATGTTCGCGTAAAGACGGATGGTCAGCGAAAGCACACGGGCCAAATGGCTGATGAGTTCGATCGGAATCATCAGCGGGGCCAGAGCCGGCATGGGGCCGGAGAAATGCTTCAGATAGCTCACGCCTGCATGTTTGAATCCCTGGTACTGATAGTAGACGAAGGCGCAAAGGGCGCACCCTAGCGGGACGATAGGAACGGCGGTAGGCGACTCGAATCCGGGGATTACGCCGATAAGATTACAGAAAAGAATGAAGAAGGCAAGTGTAGCCAGAAACGGAGTGTAACCTTCGCTGTGGTGGCCGATGATTTCGTTGCTCTGGTTCTGAATGAGTCCTTCCACGATCTCGAAGACGTGCTGCGTTCCCCCCGGGTTCTCAACGGAGAGGCGCGAGCGGACCACGAGAAACAAGATCAGCAGAAACAAGAAGACGAGCAATTCCATTGCAAGCGAGTTTGGAATTGGAGCGGTTGGGTATTTCGGAGTGATGGAGAGGTGCTGCAGTAACGAAGTCACGGAACCGGCGAACAGATGGTTGAGGATTTTTGTGAACCAGAGTTGTTCAGGCATATTGCGCTTTTACCCTTTTGCCAACCGGGCCGGTACTTCCTCTTACATTCCGCGGACCAATGCTGCATAGACTTCGTACGCGGCTTCGCACGCAATGGCGGCTACGGGCAAAAATAAGCCCGCAAGAAGCCCATTCAGGCTTGCGGGTGAAACAGTCAATATAACATAGGCACCCACAGCCATCAAAACGTAGCGTAATAAGAAGCGCGAGACGATTCCATCGCTGGATGGAGAAGACGCAGTCCCGGCAGCGCGATCGACGAAGCCGCTGATCACGCGCTTGAGCCAGTAGAAATTAATGTAGGCGATGAGACATCCGAAAGCGAGACCGGCGGCAGAGCGTGCCCCGAACCTCCACCAGGTGGCGGCAATGAACGGAACGGCGAACGCGGCCATGAAGCGGCGAATTCGATCCAGCGCGCCGGCATAGAAGCGCTCAGAGGGAGTTGCTGTCGGATTCGTTAGCGGATGGTCGGGCATCATGAGTCGACAACCACACATGGTAGCCCATGCCCAGGAACTTTTCCGAGTACTCCATCACTTGGTGTCTCGCAGCACGGTGCGGATTAGTTCGATGAACCCGGCGGCGATGCCGAGCAGAATGCCGGCCAGGTAAATCCAGGTCGTGTGCAGCCAGCGGTCGAGCGCGGCGCCGAGCAGCCAGCCCACGACGAGGGCGGCCGGGAGAACAAAGGCCAATTGGCTGTAGCGGGCAAGTTGCAGCCAGAAAGATTTTTTCTGTTCCGAATTATTGTCGTCGGGAGGGCGGTCGTCGGGGGAACTGAAAGGCATTTGGGTGTTCGGTGATGGTTCTATCCTAAACCTAGAAGCAGCAGACTCAGCCAACTGGACCCACGTAACGACAGCCGCCTCGGCTATCCACTACAGTCCTGCCCTGAGTTTGTCGAACGGGCGATGTCCACCCCAATCTCCAAGCTGCGATATTTCTCAGTGTGTCAGCTTCGCAATGGCCGGATTCTGCGAGATCCCCAGCGCCCAGTTCACCAGTTCAATAAAGCGGTTGGGCAGTATCCCGATATAGATCGTGGCCAGCGCACTTACCGCGAGCGCCGCGCGCATGGTCAAGCTGATGGGAAGTCTCTCTTCGCCCTTCTCGACCTGGCCCATGAACATAGCGTTCGCGATTTTCAAATAGTAATAGAGGCCGAAGACGGAATAGAGAACGCCGAGTGAAGCCAGTGCGTAGTGGCCGGTTTCGATCAGGCTGAGGAAGATGAAATATTTCCCCCAGAACCCGGCCAGTGGCGGGATGCCGGCGAGCGACAGCATGAAGATCAGCATCATGACGGCTTCGACCGGGGCGCGGGAGTAGAGGCCGTTCAGGTCGTCGAGTTCGTCGCCGACCACGTTGCGGTGGCGCAGCGAAGTGATGACCGCGAAAGCCCCGAGGTTCATGAAAGTGTAGACGAGCAGATAAATCAGGATGCCCTTGATGCCGTCAGGACTCAGTTGCGTGGCCGTACCGGCGATCAGGCCGAGCAGCATGTAGCCGACATGCGCGATGGAAGAATACGCGAGCAGGCGCTTGGTGTTGGTCTGGGTGAGGCCGGCGAAGTTGGCGCCCGTCATGGTTGCGATGGAAACGAAGACTAGGAGGGGCACCCAGATGGGGCGCATGGGCATCAGCCCGATGACAAGAACGCGGAGCAGCATGGCCCAACCGGCGGCCTTGACGGCGACGGACATGAATCCGGTGATCGAGGTGGGTGCGCCTTCGTAGGCGTCAGGAGCCCATTGATGGAATGGGATGGCGGCAATTTTGAAAAGCAGCCCGGTGATGGTCGTCAGTAAAGCAACGACCGCAACGGGTTTGTATTCGTTGTGCAGGATGGTCCGCGTCAGTGCCTGCTGAATGACTGCCAAGTTGGTGCTGCCAGTCAGGCCGTAGAGCAGGGACAAGCCGTAGGCGAAGATGCCTGAAGAGAATGCGCCCAGCAGCAAATATTTCAGCGCCGCTTCGTTGGAGCGGCGGTCGCGGCGCAGGAATCCGACGAGCACGTAAGTGGAGATCGCCATTAATTCGAGGCCGATGAAGATGAGGACAATGTCGAAGCCTGCTGCCATGCACATCATGCCGGCAACCGAGAGCAGCATGAGCGCGTAATATTCACCGTGATTTTCGTGTTCGGTTTCGAGATAGCGGACCGACGTGAGGATGGCGATGGCGGTGCCGGCAAGGAACAAGTACCAGAAATAAATAGCGAAGCGATCGACAAGCAAGGTGCGCATCAGGCCTAAGGATCCCGGAGAGTCGCCCATCCAGAGTTGAATTTTATAGACGCCGGCGGCGGAGAAGAGCACCCCGATCATGGCGGTGACAGCGTTGGCCCACTTCATCTCGCGCGGTAGCATCAGGTCGATCAGCAGGATGCCGAGGGCGAACAGGGTCAGCAGCGTGATCGGCAGGGCGAGAAGGTAGTCGGTCCAGACCACTATTTCTTCCCCTTTGCCTTTGCCGGCGCGGATGTGGCCGGAGCCATCGGATTAGTCGTGTACGACATGGCCGTCGGTGGAGCGACTTGCGTGTCCCCTTGAGCGGCGGCATTGACCGCCGGTTGCGGATAGTCAGGGCGCGCCAGCGCGATGGTGTGATTCACCGGCTGCTCAAGAATCTGGAAGAACGGTTTGGGATAGAGGCCGATCCAGAAGGCCATGATCAGGAGCGGGACGAATGTTGCAACTTCGCGCGGCGTGAGGTCGTGGAGCTTTTCGTTCTTCGGATTTGTGACGGTGCCGAAGAATACGCGCTGATAGAGCCACAGCAAATACGCCGCCGCCAAGACGACTCCGGGAACGGCCCACGCACCCCACTTCCAGTTCTCCATGAACGTCCCCTGCAAAATCGTGAATTCGCCAACGAAGCCGTTGAGCAGCGGCAAGCCCATCGAAGAGAGGAACATGATCATAGTGATGGTCGCGTAAAGGGGCATGACGTTCGAGATGCCGCCGTATTCGGCGATTTCGCGGGTGTGGCGCCGTTCGTAGAGGATTCCGACAATCAAGAAGAGCGCGCCGGTCGAGATGCCGTGATTAATCTGCTGCAGGACGGAGCCGCTCAGGCCGAGGGGCGTCAGCGCGAAGATTCCTAACGTGCAGAAGCCCAGGTGGCTGACGGAAGAGTACGCCACCAGCTTCTTCATGTCTTTTTGCATGAGCGAGACCAGCGCGCCGTAGAGGATGCCGACGATGGAAAGGAAAATCATCCACCCGCGGACGGTCATGCCAAGAAACGTGGCGGGATTCGAAAGCACATTGGGAAAGAAGGGAAGAGAGAAGCGGATGAAGCCGTAGGTTCCCATCTTCAAGAGGACGCCAGCCAGGATCACGGAGCCGGCGGTGGGAGCTTCCACGTGGGCGTCGGGCAGCCAGGTGTGGAAGGGAAACATCGGCACTTTAATGGCGAAGGCAAAAAAGAAACTCAGGAAGAGCAGCGTGGCGATGTGGGGTCCGTAGTCTGAATAAATCCGCGGGGCGGTATCGTAGAGGGCTTGCAGGCTAAATGTGTAAACGCCAGCGACATGTTGATGGTGAAAATAGAGAAACAGGATGCCCAACAGCATCAGGACTGAGCCGGCCAGGGTGTAGAGGAAAAATTTAATGGCGGCGTAGAGTTTGCGCGGGCCTCCCCAAATTCCGATCAGCAAATACATGGGAACGAGCATGGCTTCCCAGAAAACGAAAAAGAGGAAGAAATCGAGCGCCATGAAGACGCCGAGCATGCCCGTCTGAAGAACGAGAAACCAGATGTAGTATTCCTTGACGCGATTCTCGATGGCGGTCCAAGACGACAGGATCGAGATCCAGCCCAGGAGCGTGGTGAGCATGATCAGCAGGAACGAAATGCCATCGATGCCGAGGACGTACCCCGCGCCGATAGAAGGTATCCAGTTGCCGGGGGAGCCCTCAACGAATTTGAAGCCGGGCTCGAAGCGCTGCTCCCAGAACATGGGGACGAGCGGGATCGAGCCCAGTAGACCGGCAAGCGCGAAGAAGTTCGCGATCCAGCGGATGGCGTCCTTGTTCTCCTTGGGAACGAACAGGAGAATGAGCGCGCCCAGGAGCGGTGTAAAGAGGATGATGGATAGGATGTGTGCTTGCATAAGAGCGGTTCTCAGTTGTAGCGCCGGCGTCTCGTCGGCTGTCTCGAGGGCATCTTGCCCTCGCAAGTGGCGGCAAAACGCCGCCTCGACAGCCGCCGGGACGGCGGCGCTACGAAAATCTCAGTGATACACATAGTAAAAAGCGAAACCTATCAAGCCTGCGGTCATGACCAGCGCATACCACTGCACTAACCCCCACTCGAAAAGGCGCGCCGGATAACTTAGCATGCGCGCCAGGATCGCAGGGCCATTGACGCCGATGCCATCGATAATCCACTTATCCCACCAACTGGAGAACGTAGCGCTTCCGCGGGTGATGGAACCGGCGGCGTTTACCGCGCCGTCGATGATGTGAGAATCTAACCATGAACTGACTTCGCCCGCTCCCAGCACGCCGAGTCGCACGCCTCCCACTTTGCGGCGTCCAGTGAAAACGTAGTCGTAGCCTTCGTCGACGTAATACTTGTTGAGCAGTGTGTTATACACCGGTGCTGAGACGGCGGCTACGGGCTCGATGTAACCCTTGTCGGCGTTCTTGTAGGCGCGCCCGGCCATCAGATATCCGGCGCCGGCAGCGGCGACTGATAAGAACATCAGAAGGTATTCGGTAGGGCTCGTGTGCTCTTCTTCTTTTTCTCCGGCGGCGAGTTGTCCGGCCTTGCCTTCTGCTATCAGGACGCGAGCCTCGCCTCGCGAGAAGACTGGATTGAGAAAATGCGCAAATCGGTCCGAGCCGCCCAGGCTGCGCGGCCAGCCAAGAAATCCGGCGAACAGCGAGCAGACCGCAAGCAGGACCAACGGCATCGTCATCGAGGCAGGCGACTCGTGAATGTGGTGCTCCACGTCGTGGCTCATGCGCGGGCGGCCACTGAAGGTGAGATAGATGAGACGGAACATGTAGAAAGCCGTCATCAGCGCCGTGAGATAGCCGATAAACCATAGCACACGATATGCGCCGCCTTCGGAGGTCCAGGTCTGCCAGAGAATTTCGTCTTTGGAGAAGAAGCCGGCGAAAGGCGGAATGCCGGTGATCGCCAGCGTGGCGATGAACATCGTCCAAAAAGTGATGGGGATGCGCTGGCGAAGGTCGCCCATGTTGCGCATGTTTTGCTCGCCGGACATGGCATGAATCACCGAGCCCGCGCCGAGGAAGAGCAGAGCTTTGAAGAAGGCGTGAGTGAAGACGTGGAAGACGGCGGCGGAGAATGCTCCGACGCCGAGCGCGAGGAACATGTAGCCGAGTTGCGAGACTGTGGAATAAGCGAGCACGCGCTTAATGTCGTTTTGGACCAGGCCGATCGAAGCGGCGAAGATGGCCGTTAGGGCGCCGACGATGGCGACCGTCTTCATCGATGTCGGCGCCAGCACGAACAAAGCATTGGAACGGGCGACCATATAGACGCCTGCGGTGACCATGGTTGCCGCATGGATCAAGGCAGAGACGGGAGTGGGACCCTCCATCGCGTCGGGCAGCCAAATATAAAGAGGAAGTTGGGCCGATTTGCCGCAGGCTCCGACGAAAAGAAGAAGTGTCGCCGCGGTGATGATGGGATCGCCGATCTGAAAGTGTCCGCTGCGGGCCAGCTGATTCACGTCTATGTAACGCAGCGATCCGAAATACCAGGTGATGAAAAACATGCCGAGGATGAATCCGGCGTCGCCGATGCGGTTAACGATGAAGGCTTTGTTGGCGGCGTCGCTGGCGGATTTGCGATGAAAATAAAAACCGATAAGCAAATACGAGCACAGGCCAACGCCTTCCCAACCCACGAACATGAGCACGTAGTTATTGGCCAGGACGAGCGTGAGCATGGAGAACATGAAGAGATTGAGGTATCCGAAGAAGCGGTAGTAACCGCCTTCATGCGCCATGTAGCCCGTCGAATAAATATGGATCAGCATGCCGACGCCGGTGACGAACAACAGCCAGGTGCTGGAGAGCGGATCGAGCAGGAATCCGGCATCGGCCTGAAACGGAGCTTGCGTCCCGTCAGATTTTACGAAGGTCAGATGGCCGGTGTCGCTGCCCAGCCAGCGGTAGAGAATTTTTTCGAAGGGCTGGTGATGGTGATCCGGAGCCCAGTTGGTGTATTGCAGGACCGCGCCGCAGGATATTAAGAAGGCAAGAACGACCGAACCCACGCAGATCGCGTTTACGCTGGACTTCTGCAGTTTGCGGCCAAAGAAGAACATGACGACCGCGCCAACGGCGGGGAAGAGCGGGATGAGGTAGATGTGGTTTAGGAATAGCATTGTAGCTCTCAGCTGTCAGCTCTCAGCTTTCAGCCAAATCCTGTTATTCAAGCGAGCCAGACAAATCCGCCATCGCATTTGCAGGTGCTGACAGCTGAAAGCTGAGAGCTGACAGCTGCCCTTCTACCACTTCAACAGATTCACCTCATCTACGTTCACCGTTTCCTTATTACGGAAGAAGGCGATCAGGATGCCGAGGCCAACGGCGGCTTCGGCGGCGGCGTCGGTGATTACGAAAATTGCGAAGACCTGGCCGTGCAGGGCGCCGGGACCATGGATTCCCTGCCAGTAACGCGAAAACGCGACCAGGTTCAGGTTTACAGCGTTCAGGATCAGCTCGATCGACATCAGGACGATGACTACGTTGCGGCGGGTGAGCACGCCAATCACGCCCAGCAGGAACAGGGCTGCGCCGAGAACTAAGTAGTGCAACGTCGTGATGTGGAGCATGGAGTCCATTTAAGCTTTTGGCTTTAACGTTCCTCAGGGGCTAAAAGCCCGTTGAGTTTTTGCGTTCGAACGGCACGGCTGAAGCCGTGGCCCTCCCAAACCTTTGCGGCTAAAGCCGCGACCTTTCAAATCGTTTTAACGCGGCCCTGAAGGGTCGCTCTTCCACAGCTAAACCCTTACGTCTAGATTCTTTTTTTCGCCATTACTACGGCCCCGATGATCGCCACCAGCAGCAGCAGGGAGGCGATTTCGAAGGCGAACATATATTGTCCTGCGTTGCGGTCGAAGAGCAGGGCCGCGATCTGTTGGGTGTTTTGCGTCTCGCCGTAGGTCATGCGGCCTTCGGGGAACAATGCTTTGCCTTTCGTTGTGGTGGTGTAGACCGCGATGAACAGGCCTCCCAGAGCGGCGGCGGCGACGATTCCAACCAGCCATTGCTTGTTGAACTGGCGCTCTTTTTCGGCGCGCTCAATCGAGATCAGCATGATTACGAAAAGGAACAGGACCATGATGCCGCCGGCATAGAGGATGATTTGCACGCCGGCGACGAATGGGGCATACAGCATCAGGTAAAGCGCGGCTTGGGCTAGCAGCGTGGTGATGAGCGCCATCGCCGAATGCACGGCGTTTTTGCGCGTAATGACCAGGACGCCGCCGATGATCATGGTGGTGGCTAGCAGATAAAAGAAGAATGGCGTTGCGACCGGGGGATTTGCTCCCACCGGAATCGCTTCTACCAGAATCATGGGCGCCACACTCCTTGCAATTCTGCCCAGAGTTCCGTTCGCATTCCCACAACGGCCGTCAAGATCAAGAGCGCCAGGCCGGTCGGGAGGAGCACTTTCCATCCTACTTTCATGAGTTGGTCAAAGCGATAACGAGGGAACGTGCCACGATACCAGATATAGAGATACATGAACCCGGCAACTTTGGTGGCGAACCAGAAAATGTCGGTGACCCTTATGCGGACTGCCGGGATGAAGAGAATCAGGCCGAGCAGGCCGAGCACCAACCCGAATCCAGCAAGCCCCATCGTCTGCACGCGGAACAGCGGATGCTTCGGCATACGCGCCGTGTTGTAGAAACACATTGCTGCCAGCAGCAGAAAAGAGATTCCGGGGAAGAGAGAGAAGACTAGATCCCAGGTGGGCGCGCTGAGCAGGTTCGGAAACGGCCGCAGCCATCCTCCGAGCCAAAGCGTGACCGCGATCGACGAGACCGCGATCATGGCGGAATATTCGGCGAGAAAGAATAATGACCAACGGAAGCCGCTGTATTCGGTGTGGAATCCGGCGGTTAATTCGGATTCGGCTTCAGGCAAGTCGAAGGGTGCGCGGTTGGTCTCGGCGACCATGGCGATAGCGAAGATGCCGAAGCCGATCAGTCCAAGAGGGAAAAATTTAAAAATGAACCATTCGCCCTGAGCCAACTGCGCCTGGACAATGCCGATCATGCTCAGCGTGCCGGTGCTTTGGTCGTTGAGGCTGGTCATCATAATGACCGAGATGACGGCGAGTCCCATGGCAACTTCATAGGAAACCATCTGCGCGCTGGAGCGCAGCGCCCCGATCAGCGGATAGTGCGAGTTCGAGGCCCATCCGGCGGTCACGATGCCGAGCACGCTCAAAGATGAGACGCCGAGCATAAAGAGAATGCCGATGTTCATGTCGGTGATGGCGTGGGTCGGGCCGAAGGGGACAACGACGAAAACCGTGAAGGCTGCGAGCACAACGATGAACGGCGCGATCCAGAAGACGGCAGCATCGGCTTCCGCGGGGATGATGTCCTCTTTCAGAAGCAGTTTGATAGCGTCGGCGATCGGCTGGAGCAGGCCGTGCGGGCCGACACGCATAGGACCGAGGCGCACCTGCATGTGGGCGAGAATTTTTCTCTCCAGCCAGTTCATGGCGATAACAGCGACAGAAAGGCCGATGAACACCAGCATGATGTAGACAATCGCCCAGAAAATGTTTCCCGCGCCGCCGGGGGTTTGGTTGCTGTCGAGGTAAGACTGGATGTACTGAATCAGCGCATGCATCAGCGGGACCTCATTAGCGATCTACCTCGCCGAGAACGATGTCGAGCGTGCCGATGACGGCGATGACGTCGGCGACCAGCTGGCCGCGACACATTACGTCGAGCGCCTGCAGGTTGACGAACGATGGCGGTCGAACGCGAATGCGATACGGCTGTGTCGATCCGTCGCTGACAATGAAGTATCCCAGCTCGCCCTTAGGGGCTTCGATGGAGTGATAGATTTCGCCGACCGGAGGCTTCATCACTTTCGGCACTTTGGCCATGATGGGGCCCTCGGGAATATTCTCGACGGCCTGCTCGATGATCCGCAGCGACTGGCGAAACTCGGCCATGCGCACCAGGTACCGGTCGTAAGTGTCGCCGTTCTCACCAGTGGGAATATCGAAGTCGAAATTCTTGTAATTGGCGTAAGGCTGAGCTTTGCGGATGTCCCACTTGACCCCGCTGGCGCGGAGGACAGGGCCAGTCACGCCCAGCGCGATGGCGTCTTTACCGGAAATCTTGCCCACGCCCTTCGTGCGTTCCAGCCAGATGCGGTTGGTGGTGAGCAGTTCTTCGTATTCGTCGATTTTCGGGCGCACGAAGGAGACGAACTTTTTTACCTCTCTTTCAAATCCTTCGTAGGTCTCGTATTGCAGGCCGCCGATGCGAAAGGCGTGAGTAGTAAGGCGGGCGCCACAGTATTTTTCGAAGATTTTAAGAATCTCTTCGCGGTCGCGGAAAGTGTAGAACAGCGGCGTGATCGCGCCGATGTCGAGCGCGTGCGTTCCCAGCCAGAGCTGGTGGCTGGCCATGCGATTCAGTTCGGTCAGAACGACGCGGACGTATTGCGCGCGGGGCGGGGCTTCGACGTTGAGAAGTTTTTCGACCGCTTCGCAGTATCCCAGTCCGTTCGAGACCGCGGCGACGTAATCCATACGGTCGACGTAGGGATTGAACATCGTGTAGGTGCGGTTCTCGGCAATTTTCTCGACGCCCCGGTGCAGGTAGCCGATGACGCATTCAAGCCCCATCACCTTCTCGCCGTCGAGCCGCAGAATTACGCGTAGCACGCCATGGGTCGCGGGATGTTGCGGGCCCATGTTGATGACGAGTTCGTTGGCATCGAGAAAGGTCTTGTCGGGCGTGTCAAGATCCAAGGGCGAGAGTGTGTTGGGATCAGCCATTAGTGAAGTGTTCGTCTTAGGTCTGGGGCCTTAGGTCGTCTCTATTGCCCACTCTCGATTCCCAGGTTAATCTGCACCCACTCGTTGTCCTGTTGGAGGATGCCGTAGTCTTTGCGCAAGGGATGGCCCTTCCAACCGTCGGGCAGAAGAATTCGCTTCATATCAGGGTGTCCGCCGAACTTGATGCCGAACATGTCAAAGACTTCCCGCTCCAGCCAGTTAGCGGTCGCCCAGATGGGGACAGAGCTAGGGACAGTTGCTCCGTCGGTGATTTGGGTCTTTACGCGAATGCGTTCGTTGCGCGGGAATGAGTAAAGAATCCAGACCACGTCAAACTGCTTTTCGCGCTTTGGATAGTGCACTGCAGTGATGTCGACGCAGTAGTCGAACTGCTCTTCGTTGCGCAGAACTTGGAGGATTTCCGGAATCAGAGAACGGTCGACCACCATGTAGTTCTGCCCTAGATAGGTCAGTGGTTCGATGCCGGAGCCGTATTTGCCTTGGAGTGTCTGCACCATCGGCGAATGCCACGGACTGGGCACGGGGGCCGCAGGTTTCGGCGGAGCTGCGGCAGGTCTGGCAGCGGCAGGAGTTGTCGGCGCGGCGGCCGCAGGTTTCGGAGCAATTGCGGAAGCCTCAGCGGGTTTGTCGGGAGCAGGTTTCTTTTCCGATTGAACCGAGCCGGAGGAAGTAGATTTCACGCCGCCCGGAGTCGCGGGGTGATCCGCCGTCGGTTTCGGTTCATCTTCCGGCGGCGGTGAAGAGGCAGATTTTGTTTCGTCCGGCATACCGCGAAGGCACAAACCTCCGGCGCAGGGTGTGTTGAAAAGAACGTTAACTTTTATCAGCTTGAAGGGGCGAAGTCAACGCCAGTTGATCAGCAAAATGTCCTCCTCAGCGAAGTGTTCGCCTGGCGAAGCGACGCAAACACGTAGTCGAAGAATCCTACGATGCACCGAGCTTCGAAAAAGTCAATGCAGGCGTTGGGACATGCAGGCGTTGGGACGGTGGAGATCCTTCGACTGCGTTGTCGTTCGCTTTGCTCACGACAACTCCGCGCAGGAGGACGGTTGAGGGAAGTCGATGGAATGGGAAAATTTCTAAACGCGCGCTTGCGCCTGGTAAGTCTCGATCAAACCGCGGATGCGTTGCGCATCGGCTTTGCGGTGGCCGTGACTGGTAATAGGATCGGTGCCGCCCGTGGACTCGATGACGATCTCGGACCAGAAGACGCCGGTGGAAATATGGACGGAGGCAATCTTCGTCATGGCGATGCTCTCTTCGTTGCTGCCAAACAACCGCGACTTGATCCGGGCGACGCGTTGCGGACTGACGACCAGACGCGTCGGGAAGAAGAAATTGCCCTGCGTCCAACGGCTCGCCGTGAAGGTTTCGGCGGGAGAAGAGTCCATCGGGTTGTCGAGCGAAGCGGTCATGTTTATCTAAGGTTCTTAAGTAGCGCCGCCGTCCCGGCGGCTGTCGCGGGGGCGTCTCGCCCGCGCACACGCTATACCCATTCCAGCGCGCCTTTTTTCCAAACCCAGATGTAGCCGACGATCAGAATCGTGAGGAAGATCAGCATCTCCAGCAGACCGAACAGGCCGAAAGCCTTGAATCTTACGGCCCAGGGGAACAGAAAAATTGTTTCCACGTCAAAGACTACGAACAGGATCGCAATGATGTAGTAGCGGACCGTATAGCGACCGCGGGCGCTGTCGATAGGGTCGATGCCGCATTCGTAGGGCATGAGTTTGGCCTTGCTGGGATTCGAGGGCCGTACCAGCTTGGCCGCCAGCAATGTGACCGGCAGCAGAGTGCCAACGATCGCGATGAAGATGAAGATAGGGACGTAGTTTTGCGGCATGGTTGACTTTGGCTCCTGAACTAGCGGAGCAGGCAATAGTAGCGCCGATGGGGCTGACGTTCAAGCGAGCAAGAGATGCTGAGATGCTGAGAGATGCTGTCGTTGTCTTGGTCGCATCAGTCCACCGGCTCATCTCTATATCCCGAGGCTTTCTTCCGAACTCAAACGAACTATTTGAACGGCGATGTAGACACATCCACGGAATTAGCGTCGAACGTAGCTTTGCGATAGTATGGCCGCAAGAAATCGAGACGACCTCACCGGGGAACGGCCATGATTGGGATTGTTGCCTTGACGCTCATTCTTTCAGGAGTGTTTACGCACTTCATCGCTCCTCCTTCTTCATCGACCGGACTGCTGCTCGTCGCCAATAAAGGCGACCAGACCCTCGGCCTGATTGATCCCGATGCCACACGGCAGGTTGCGACCGTCGCCGAGGGAGGCGTAACCGGACATGAAGTTGTCGCGTCACCCGATGGCAAGCGGGCCTTCGTTCCTATCTATGGCAACTCCGGAGTCGGCATGCCCGGCACGGACGGAAGCACCATGGCGGTAATCGACCTCGGTGAGCGGCGGGTAATTCAAACTGTCGACTTTGGCCACGGGGTAAGACCTCATTGCGCCGTCTTTGGGCCTAAAGATGGTCTTCTTTATGTGACCACT
>Ga0073928_10005399_pt1 | contig 17971 bp, 18 predicted proteins | sample PaiPotPPA55metaG_FD_76969 | JGI IMG/M metagenome (GOLD analysis project Ga0073928, IMG submission 76969) | Iron sulfur acid spring bacterial and archeal communities from Banff, Canada, to study Microbial Dark Matter (Phase II) - Paint Pots PPA... ... | reverse complement strand
CGGCAATCTGCCATCCCCTACCATGACGTCATGAACCGGCAGTACACGCCTCTCCAGTACATCGAGCGTGTTTGGAGCGTCGATGTCTTGGCTGAAACGCTCAACAATAAAAGGCTACCGATCCGCTGTGATTTTGAAGTCAAAGGTATTGGACGATGGCAATGCGACGTTTCTGTTTTCTTGCTATCGACCCTCGATCTTGCCGCCAGGACTCAATTGCATAGATAACACCAGGCGGCCGCCTACAGAGTGGTCTTGGTGTTACGGGCTGGCCGGAGCGGCATTGGTCTTGTTCTCATCTTGGATCATTTCGCGGAGAACGCGTTTGTTCTTATCATACTTTGTATGAGCTCCTTCGGGGCTCTCCAGGAGCCAGAACCAGCGCCACGCGTTCTGTGCGGGGCGATTGTCCACGGTCACATAGTACCCGTTCGTTCCCGGCACGGCTGTCCCCAGGTCAGGAACCTTCCAGGTAAGCAAGTCGCCCGGGTCGCTCCAGGCCGTGATTTGCGGTGTAGGTTGATGGGCAGCCTGACGAGCGTTGGCCCAGGTCTGGAGATGCTTAATTAGATCTCCGTTCCCGGTGTCATCCAAGTTTGCGAGTTCCAGGAGCCTAACTTGGTTGGCCATGAAGTAGGCCCGAGAGGTCATGCCGAGAAGTTTCTCGAAACGAGTTTTCCATTCCGGATGGTCCTTCGCGCTCGGGTCTTCGTCTTGAAGATCAAGCTCGGAAAACATCAGGTAACTACCTAAGCTATGCGAGACAACTACGAACTCCAGCTTCTGCTCCGGGTTCCTCTCCTGGATCTTCTCCGCTTCCGTGAGCGAGCTCAGAACGACTTCTCGAATGCCCTCGATAAGGTATCGGTGCAACGGTCCGACGGCCAGAAGCGCGTCGGCAAACCCCCAATCGAGTATGTTGTGTTTTAACGCGCGATTGATCACGGCGGGCTCGGGCCATTTGGAGTCGTGCTTCGGATCGTCAGTTACCCACGCAAAGGACTTGTATCTGCCTTGATGGTTCGTATCTGGATCGTTCGGATCCTCCGCAACGGTCTTGGCAGCGCAGGTTGCAAAATGTTTCTTGTCGCGATCAACGAGGGGTACTTCGGCATCGACAATCCGGCGGCATTTCGCAGAGAAGATCAGCGGCCACCAATTGATTTCGTCGACGTAGATAAATGTGCCGTCTTCGCGGACAAGCCGATAGTGATCGACGAAGGGCGCAGCGGCGTTCCACTCGTCAGTTTTGGGTTTCCAGATATATCCGCCTGGATACAAGAGTTGGTCGCCCGGATACAGCAGTTTGGGAGGGTCGGCCTTGGGGCCGAAAGCGGCTTGGTCGGCGTAGTGCCTCCCCAAAAACTCGCCATCCTTCTTGCACCTGATCATGTGGCAAAAGCTCGTTCTGAACTCTTGCGACACTTCGAAGTCTTGCTCGCCATGACTGTGCTTGGGCGTTTCAATTCCCATTCCGTGGACGTAGAGGATGTGGAGCTCGGTCTTTCCTTCAGACGCTCGCCTCAAAGGTGCCTTGAGGGAGGGGCTCTCTTGCTCCTGGGGAGTGGCAGTAGTTTGACCCCATGAGAGTTTAGGGACGCAAACGAGAAGAGCGACTAAGAGTCCGGCACGGCGATGGCATTTGAGAAATGCACCAATTTCTCTAACACAGCAAGTTACGTAGCTCATTCGTAACCTCCGAGACGCGGAGGATAACACGATAAGCGGATTCCAGCGTCGAGGTTTACTGGCGGGCCCGTCCAGATTTAGCGGTTCGTATTCCCGAGCCGGGTTTTTCTTTGAGCCATTCTTTGAGCAATGCATAGCAGCAGGTTTATGTCGTCCTTATCTGTTCGGCTCAAAAGTCTCCGAAAATTGACCAGCAGCCGCGCATCTTTGCCCGAACTGCCCCAACCGTCGGCCGTCTTCGGCTTTGGAAGAGCCGCCGGGGGCTGCTCGCCGTCATAGAAGAGAGCACAGATCGGGACTTCCATGGCGCGCGCCATTTTTTCGAGCGTTTCTATCGCGGGAACCGTGTGGCCGTTCTCGACTCTCGAAATATAGCAACGCAGCAAACCTGTGCGCTTCTCGATATCGCCTTGTGACATGTTCTTTTGTTCACGAAGAGCCTTCAGTCTTTCGGCTATACGCATTGTGCGCTCCTATTCGCATTGGATTGTACTTTACGGCAGCCTTTAACAAACAGTCTGTGTTCATTTGAGGCTTGCCTTAGGGCGTCCTGTAAAATTGTCCTGATGCTCGGAGGTCGGAACCAATGGAAACGGAGCAGTGCGGAAAATGCGGGGCCGATATCGACTCAACCCGAAGAGTGGATTTCACTCTTAAAGACGGCACGCGTGTCTGTGAATCCTGTTTTGTAAAAGGGACAGCGACGGCGTCGGAAAAGAATAAGCCGCACGATCAGTGGTTCGGCCTTCGATTGCACGGATTCTCCTAGCGTTTAGTGACAGTCAACGGCAAGCTTTGGCCATGTCTGTGTCCACGTCCCATTCATCTGGTTCCCGTTAACGGTTGCGGCGTAAGTCCTATTTATCGAAGGAACCGTAATGGTGACTTGGCTTCCATCCGAAGAGTAACGGAGTTGCGCGGTGAAATGCTGGGAGGTGCTTTCTAATGTCCCGTTCCCACCAGCACCCAGGTGAAACACCGTCGGCAGGTTGCCATTGGGCGCAGACAACGTTCCTCCCCAGTCACCCTGGAGCGCTTGAGAATGAGCACAGAATCCGAAAATCATTTGAGGGTGTCTGCAGCGACGCGGCAGGACAAAAAAGATAGAATCTCCTTCCTCAGCTTTTCGCGCGAATGTCGTTGCGGCAAATGCCCCAGGTCGGCGGGGACGTCTAGAAGTGCGGGTCGTTATCGACCCATGAACCCTTCTGACCACAGATAGATCGGTTGACGGTCTCAAACGCACTTGCAATATAGATGTAGCCTTTCATTGCATTTCTTCCCTCGCAGATAGCGATTTGTGCTGAATCAATTGAGGTTAGGACGACTTAGTCGGTTGTGCTTATATCCCGTGTGCCAAAAATCGCCTATTGGGCGATCTTCTTGACATACGATATAAATGTGCTTATACTTCACGCATCGTTATTTGCTTTGCAGGCTATCTATTGAGCATACAGTATAACTCGAACCTGAGAACTTCACGCAGTCAGATGGCCAAGCTTCTGATGGCCCTCTATGATTCTGGGCAAACTACGTTTACCCACGCGGACGCTGTCCGAATTACCGGATTGAAACCGGCACTCGCCAGCAGCCTGCTTCATAAGGCCACGAGGCGGGGTCTCGTGTCCTCTCTGAAACGTGGTCTCTTCGTCATCGTTCCCCCCGAGCTCGGGACTTCGATCGAATATTCCGGAAATCCTTATTTGGTCGCACGCTATCTGGTTAGTTCCGCTCCCTACTATCTCTCTCATGCTTCCGCTATGGAACTCCATCGTATGGTGACCCAACCACAGTTTGTCGTGTACGTTTCCAGTACCAAACATATACTCAACCAGAAGCTGAATGGAACCCAGTTCCGCTTTGTTCGTCTGAAACACACGGATTTCTTTGGCACGATGAAGCACTGGGTGACAAAGCAAGAATCGATCGAAATCAGCGACCTCGAACGCACCATTATCGATGGGCTGCGCCAGCCTGAATACTGCGGCGGCGTAACTGACATCGCCAAAGGCCTCTGGATGCGTTGCGCCGACATGAACGTCCAGAAACTGCTCGACGATGCCACGCGCCTGAACATCGGCTCGGTCAAGCGCCGTGTCGGCTATTTGCTCGAATTGTTCGGCCTGGCGCCCGAACAGCAACTGCAAGCCTTTCGGAAATCCTTGACGGCGACCTACGTCCCGCTCGATCCACTCCTTCCGCGCGAAGGACCCCACCGCGCCAAGTGGCGACTCCAGATCAATGTTTCGCCCGAAGAGATACTAGCGGCCAGGAGCAGTTGAGTGATTCCGCAAAGAAACATTTCCATCCTTTCGAACCGTCTCGCCGCTGGCGGCGGCATGCGCATTCGAGAAGACGTTCTCGAACGAGATTATTGCCTCGCCTGGTTTCTGTGCTGGCTGGCTCAATCCGACTTGAAGCTGTCCTAGCCTTCAAGCGCGGAACCGCATTGAAGCGCTGCTACTTCGCCGAGTATCGCTTTTCCGAAGATCTGGATCTCACGCTGCGGGAACCTCTGCCATTCGAGGACGGCTGGGACGCGTTCTCGCTTGAGTCGCCGCGTTCTGGTTCCTCATTAGGGTTGAGATTCAAGACGTCTCGGGGTATCCGGACCGGAGATGCTCGAAGGCTCTTCTTAGAATCGGCGTCGCCTTTTTAACGTCGTCATAATTGTTACTGGCGAGTTCCTCCGCACGGTACTCATGGGAGGTTGTGTTGCGGCTATCCATGTCAAGCCATACCTGCTCGTCATCAAGCCAGCCGGGGCGAGAAGCCTCCTTTAAGCTATCTCTGGAAGCCTCGACCTGTGTCATGCTGCGATGGCAGATGTCCAAGCCGAAGGCGCCTCGTCATGCCGATCAGGTCTATCATGAGTTGTTGAAACGGTACATGCTACCGTCTGAGTATGAACAACTAAAACGACGCTGCGATATGGGCGAATGTGTTTTGTACCTTGAGGCAACGAGCCGAGAGCCATGGATCGCAGACGTGTTGACTGCTTGGAAGGCACGAAAGGTCAAGCAAAGGTCGCCTGTAGTAATAGCTTTTGACGGGGCGGAGTCACGATACCTTTATCGCTTTCTCAAGGTCGGCGTGCTCAAATGCCGACGCCATCCTGTCGATTTCGGTCTCGTTGATGGCCGCTTGCTTTGCGACCGAGCGCCAGTTCGAAACCGCGCGGCCTGTTTGCCTGACGATTTTCCGGGCGACTGAAGCGTCGAGCTCAAAATATTCTGAAACTGCCATAGCAAGGTCCAGAGATGCCGTGCCGTCGTCCTCGTTGATAGAAGTGGTCAATACGCGCGGCTTGATATCGACCGGAACTGGATTGAGGTCATACGCCGGCGAGAGCTGCCAGCCATCGGCTCCTGCGTACAAAAAGCCGTGATTGCGAAGATGATCGTCGGTGTTAGAGATCATGATGTTGAAGACGATGCGCCGCCAAAGCGCTTCCATGTCGCGCTTGGGTGTTGCGCCGTACCGCCGAAGAACATCTACCATTTCGAGATAACTACGCGGTTGGTTGTCTTTCGCCCCGAGCATGCTCATGGCAGAGAGGAAAGGAATGCGTTGTCCACCTTTTCTATCGAAGCGCTGAAGGATGAGCACCGGCTTCTTCCCCACTTTCTCGACACGCCTGGACGCCACGTTTATTCCCGATTTCTCGGCCAAGTCCAGGGCGACTGCTTCCCAAAGCACAGTGCTGACTTCATCGTCCTTACGCGGAAATTTCGCTATGGCGAGACGGCCGTCCTGCTCTCTCACCGACGCCTTCGGACGCGCGCCGCCCAAGGAAGAGCCCGGTGCCAACAGCAGCCGAAGGTCTTCATCCGTCTCGTCCTCGTCGATCACGCGCTGCGCGGCCGACAGCAATTTGGGAAGTTCAACGAGCGGCGGCACGCGCCCCGCGTCTGACTCCCTCAGAAACGGTCCCCCCTCTTCCGCCTTGAAACGCAGTGCGCCCGCTCGCGTCTGGTCGTCTACAAGAAGATAGTCAATTTCGAAAAGCGTTCGCGGCACTTGCTTTTCACGATCAGCCCGGCGCCGCTCCATGCGTCGCATGAGCGCTCGTCCCCAACGATCCGGCGCTGAATCGCCGATTGCACCGAACATCGGAATGTCGTCCGCCGTGTGGAAGGGGCCGGGGCCAAGCTGAAGAGCAGGCTCCAGAGAAAAACTGACGGGATTTTGCAGCCACGCGGGATCGTACTCGAACGAAGCGCTCTCTTTCTTCTGGCGCGCGCGCGCCCATAAACGTCCCACGAAATGTGGCGCGCCGTCGAGATCGACATAGGTGAGAACGCCTTTTTCCATTACAGCCCGCCCGATGGCTTGCCCTTTTTGTGGCGAATGCGCCGCGGCAGTTGCTCTTCCTCCAGCCGCAAGCCGACGCTGTCATTTGCCGGGTCAGCAAGCTGGGCTATTTTCTCGACAAGCCCCAGAACGAAGAGCACCTTCGCGTATGTACCGGCCAGGACGCCGGGATCACCCTTCTCAACCTTTAACCAAGTTGTCTTGCTGATCGACGCGCGTTGCGAAGCAACGGCCACGGGAATGCGCCGTCGCCGGCGTGCATCGCGGATGTCGTGGCCTAGCTTCCGCAAGGCCCGGACTACGGGTAGTGGCAGGTCACTGCCAGACTGGCTGGCCTTGACTCTTTGTCTCATTGTAAGGTCCATAGTTATGGTCTTTATATGACTTATGGTACAGAAGTATGGTCTTTAAGTCAAGATAGCAGAAGTGGTCTTTCATCCTTTTCAGAAACCGGATTCGGGTAATCTACCTGCTCGTGAGTCGGGCGCACGCCAAGAAAGTGATGGGTCATGCGGCCCTGCGTTCTGATCTGCGCTCCCAGAAGTCTTGAAAACGACCACTGAGTTTTGAGCAGCGGCGAGCGATGATGGCGTTGGAGCCGCGCATCGTCCAATGCATGCCGGCGCGTTTGAGGCGCGTACCAATAGCCAGTTTGCAGCCGGCCTCGACCACGCCAGTGGAAGTGCACAAGTTTTGGGCGTGGAACTCCGGATAACGCATACGTTCGTGGTTGGTCTGGAAATAATGGAGACAGCGACGAGCCGCATCGGAGCGAGTGACCTGGCGTCGGATGGCGGTGAGTAGCGCTGGGAATCGTCCGGTATCGAGTTCTTCTTTCCGGCGTTCCGCCCATCGAGCAGCCCGTGGCGCGTGGGACCGTAAAGAGCTTTTCCGAGATCGCTCAAGTGCTGCTTGGCGTGATAGCGGTCGACGATCTGCGTGGCACCTGGAAACTGATCGTCGGCGATATTCCAAATCCACGGGGCCCCATCCCCGATGCCCGACTCTGCCATTCAGCAACGAAGAGACGCGGCGAATTCTTGTTGCCACAAACCAGTACGAAATCGAAATGCCAAGTCGTGGGGTCGAAAATGCCAGACGTATTCGAGGCCTAGTGCTATTGCTTCGGTACAGTGGGAGGCGAATCGGAGACGCGGTGACCTTAAATGTCGAACGCCTAGAAGGTAACCGCGCTTTTCTGTACACCCAAAAGACCGGTGTCGCTGTGAATACAGTCCTTCCTTATTTTGTCGCGTCCGCGCTTGCAGCGACGCCAAGAGTCACAGAAAAATTCTTCTTTTGGAGTGGCAGGGGGAAGCTCGAAAGCATTGTGCGGAGCTGGCAGACGCGCTTGCGCAGACTTTTCAAACTTGCAAATATACAGGACGGACACGCGCATCGATTTCGTGACACGTTCACAGTTGAGTTGCTCCTCGCTGGTGTGCCAATCGAAAGAGTGTCAGTTCTGCTTGGCCACCAAAGCGTGCGGATTACGGAGAAGCACTACGCACCGTGGGTGAGCTCGCGGCAGGAGCAACTGGAAGCAGATTTGGCCAACGCCTGGAGCCACGACCCGCTGGTTCTTTTGCAAACTGAGGTACACCAGAGGTACACGGAAAGGGCTGACACAACAACTCCTTTATCTCCAATAAGAAAGAGTGGTGCCCGGGGTGGGGGTCGAACCCACACGACGCGTAAGCGTCAGGGGATTTTAAGTCCCCCGCGTATGCCATTCCGCCACCCGGGCTTTTCCGGTGCAAACTTATACTATCAAAAGTCTTACCACAATATTGACGCCACGGGAGTTCTCTGCCTCAACCTTCAGTTTCACGTTAATCGTCAGCGTTCAGATGCTTTTCAGAGAGCGGTATCAGAATAAAAGCCTGGCAAGCGACTCTGAGTCGTCTTGTCGATGATAACGGTTGACGCTGAAAGGAGGACCTCATGACCAAAAGTAGAATATCCATCTGCATAATGACCGGCCTGTTTCTTTCCCTTGGTGCTTTCGCACAAGAGCATGAAAAGCGTTTGAAGAAATCTGCCCTGCCGGCTGCAGTTCAGAAGACCGCCGATGAGTACAGCAAAGGAGCCACGGTTCGCGGCTACTCAAAGGAAATGGAAAACGGCAAGCCGGAATATGAAGTGGAATTGATTGTTGACGGCCACTCGAAAGACGTCAGCATCGATCAAACCGGCGCTATGATTGAAATCGAAGAACAAGTGCAGTTGGACAAGCTCTCCGCCCCTGTGCGTGATGGACTCAAGAACAAAGCGGGTGCAGGCAAGATCACGAAAGTCGAATCCGTCACAAAACACGGAAAGATAGTTGCCTATGAAGCCCAAGTGCTGACCGGCACCAAGAAGATGGAAGTCCAGGTGGGACCCGACGGCAAACCGCCCGACCACGAGGAGTAGGTAAACATTCATTCATTGTTTTTACCGGGCACGCCGTTGTGCTTTCACCAAAGAGGCCACTGTATTTTCGTAACTCATTTTTAGAGCATCGCTTTACAGACACGGCCACCGTTTTCCATGAGGCTGAAAGCTAGCCGCGCGCTATAACGGCCGTTTCTTTGATTGCTTCGACGATCCTTTTTGAGTCCGTTGTTTTTGCGCGGCGCCGATCGATCTGCGGGGGATCACTCTTGAGATTCTCAGTGTGGGAGACTTCTTGCTGGCTTGCGGCGAGATCGGCCTCCAGCTGTTTGACGGAGAGCACCAGCTCCCACTGAGGCACTTCGGATTCGACAGCTTCGGTGAATTTCTGAGTCTCGTCGGTCTCGACATCGGGGAAGCGTACGCGAAGAACTTTGATATTGATGATGGTGACCGTTCCCGCATCGCGATCTACGGCAACCTGCGAACAAAACCAGAGTGCGCCAAACACCGGCTCTTTTTCGGACGGCCGTTGAAGCGAGATGGTACAGCGGCCGGTGAGCGTATCGCCGTCCAGGGAATCAGGCTGCGGCTCGTACAGGACGATCCGCCCGATGGACGAGTCGATCGCGCGGGGCCACTCGAAGTTTGTGTCCTGCGCGCGGCTTCGCGGAGCGAAGGACAACGGCGCAATGCGTGAGTCGTACCTCCTTTGCGATCTCGTACGGTGTTAGCCTTGGCAATTACCAAGGAGCGGCGTAAATCAATGCGCAAGCATATTGTTGTTGTGGGGAGCATAAATTTGGATTTGGTTGCGGCGGGGGAGCGGGTGCCGCTGCCGGGCGAGACTCTGACGGGCCGCACTTTTTCAACTTTTCACGGCGGAAAAGGCGCGAATCAAGCTGTCGGTGTGGCAAGGCTTGGCTACCCGGTAAGCATAGTCGGGAAAGTGGGTGACGATTCATTCGGTTCAGCGCTGAAGGGCGCGCTGCGTAAAGCTGGAGTGGAAGTAAGGGGAGTTGGAACGGTGAAAGGTTCGTCGGGCGTGGCGTTGATCAATACCGGCGACGACGGGCAGAACAATATTGTTGTCATTCCGGGAGCGAATGGGAGGTTGTTGCCCAAAGATATAACGAAAGCCTCCGCGCTTTTGCGCAAGGCGGAAATGTTTTTGACGCAATTGGAAATTCCGCTGATCACCATGGAGACGCTGGCTGTTTTTGCTCATAAGAATAAAATTCCGTTGATGCTGGATCCCGCACCGGCGCGGGAGCTCCCCAAAGGATTGCTGCAATGCGCCACATGGATCACACCCAATGAAAGCGAGACGCGCATCCTATGTGGCCTTGATGCGAACGAGCCGGTGACCCTGAGGACGGCCGCGCGCTGCGCGGACTTACTTTTGGAGCGCGGGCCGAAGAACGTCGTGATCAAGATGGGCGCGCAAGGTGTTTTTCTGGCTACGAGCGGAGGAACCCGGGAGATGGTTCCGGCGTTTGCGGTTAAGGCGGTCGACAGTACAGCGGCGGGCGACGCGTTCAATGCCGGGTTCGCTGTAAGTCTTCTGCGGGGAGCGGCTCCGGTGGAGGCTGCCCGGTATGCTTCGGCAGTTGCGGCAATTTCCGTAACGCGAGTCGGCGCGCAGCCTTCGATGCCCACAGCGCGCGAAGTGGGCCGATTTCTGAAGTCGCAATAAAAACCGGACGCTTACGGGTTCCCTTTCATCATGGTTTTGGCTCGGCGGTCAGTTCGGGCTCGGGGAGGCCTTCGCCGCTCAGCTCGGTTTGGCGGCGGGCACGGCTGGCGTTGAGCAGGCGGGTGGCGGCGGCGAGTTCAGCCTGTCCGTCCTGTGTGTGCCCTTGGCGCAGCAAAATTTGGCCTTTTAGGTTGTGATAATTGGAATTGTCTTCGTCGATTTTGATGGCGGAGTCGATTGCGGTCAGGGCTTGATCGAATTTCTTTTCCCGCTGGTACACGCGCGCCAAGCCAAAATATGAACTCGACAAATGGGAATCGCGACGCAGCGCTTCGCGGAAATTTTCCTCCGCTTTGACATCCTGCTGCTGATAAATGTAAAGCAGGCCGAGGCGGTCGTAGTTGAACGCCACGTCGGGTTCGAGCGCGATGTCCTTTTCAAATTGCTCTTTGGCACGGTCAAAATCCAGGCGCGCCAGGTAAACGAGTCCCAGGTTGAAGTGAACGAAGGGGAGACTCGGATCGGATTGCGCGGCCTGCTGAAGTTCCGCCAGCGCTTTGTCATTTTCCTCGCGGTTTAGGAAAGCTTTGCCCATCAGCAAATGATATTCGGCGGTGTTCTGGCCTAGTTCCACGAAGCGACTGAGGGCGCGATCTTGTAACTCGGTGTTCCCTGCCTTGTCGGCTGCGTTTCCGAGGACGTAGAGATAATTCAGATCATTCGATTCTTGCGGCCACAGATCCTGGAGGGTGCGAACTGCGTCGGGGTAGCGCTCGGTGAAGAAATAGCAGAGGCCGAGAAGATAGCGCGCTTGCAGGGAGTCGGGCTTATCCCGCACCACGGATTCAAATGGGCCAATTGCGATCTTGAATTCGCTTTGGCGGTAATGCACCAAGCCGATATTCAGGCGGATTCCGGCGACGTTGGGCGCGAGGCGCTCGGCTTTATGCAATAGGGCGAGAGCGGCAGGCCAATTTTGGCGGCGCATAGCGATGACGCCGAGATTCGCGTAAGCACCCGCGAAATTGGGATCTTGCATTAACACTTTTTTGAAGGAAATTTCGGCCTGGTCCAAATTGCCGGCGCGCAAAGCCGCTTCTCCGCTGCCAAAGAGTTCCGGGATGGTGGGTTGTTGCGCGTTGACTGTGACAGTGCTCAGGATGGCGAAGCGGTTTGGCTGTGCCGCGAGGGGTGTTGCAGCAGTGAGCGCGAGGAGCAAGAACGCAACGACGAATTGTCGAGAAACCCGAAAGACGGCGAAGAAGGATTCACGACGGAAGACTCCGTGGCACACAGAGCGTGAAAATTGTGCCAGAGAGGGTAAGGCACTACATGCAGTTCTGGCCCCGGGTAGAGATGGTTTAATTTTTTGTTTTCTATAACTTCCACTCTTTGGCCAGACGCCAAACTCGCCTTGGCCAGGCCGGTTAGAAGTGGTGTAACCACCTCGGAGAAACCGTCGATATGAAGCGGCAATGCGGGCTGCTGGCGTGGGTCGCAAACAGCCCGGAAGCGAATGGCTGAGTTCAGCGGAGTAGGGGTTCAGAGGCGACTGCCTCAGGCTTCCCTTCGCCTCGGTTCTAAACCAAATTTTCATCGCGCCAATGATAGGAAGTTGGAAGTGTGAATACAAGGGTAGGAGGGGGCGGACATTTATTTGCGGGCTACCGATTGCCGGTCATGACAGCAGTGGCTAGTGGTCAGTGTGGTCAATGGCTAGTGGCAAGGCATCATTGACCACGCATCACCCAGCCACTGACCACCACCGTGCCTCTGACATCCGACGAGGGATCACGCTTACCTTAGCCGCTGCATGCTCACTCGGCCATCTTTGCGGCGTGCACGTCGAAGCCTGTTTTCGGCAGCAGGGATGTGAGGGCGAAGGCTTTGAAGCCGTTACCGTTGACTTCGGTGTGACGGAAGACGCCGGGTTCGCTCTCGATGGTCTCCTTGCGGCCGTCCATATCGGCCAAGAACGATTCCGCTTGGGCCAAGGTGGCCCTTGCGCCTTTCACGTGAGTCACTACCGCTTCCGATGCATAGGAGCGTACCAGCTTGGGCCAATATTTTTCCAGCAACTCGGTGCTGGCGAAAACATCGGACCAGATGACACGCCCGTTTACCGCGACTACCACTCCGACGGCCTTGCGGTCCCGCAATTGCTTGATCAGGCTCTGATAGTTCTGCTCGATGGGCTTGGCGATTTTGTCCACTTCTTGCTTCACCTCTTTGTTCTCCATCATTACGGCGTACGAACTTGTGGAAGCTATCTGATTAGCGGCGGTCGGCGACGGTGATGCTTCCGTCACTTCGACCGACATCGACTGCTGTTGCTTCTTTACCTCGGCCCAAACCTGGGTTTGATCTTTGTCGCCCATGGCTTTGGCGCGGACGGAGGGTTGAGCCATGAGCGTGCCGCCACCGACTCCCCCGGCGGTTCCGCCAGCCGCTGACCCGTAGGTCGCTCCCGACGTTCCGAAATTGCTACTGGTTGCGACCCAGCGGCCGGGCTCCACGCAGAACACATTCAGGTCGATGGGATCGCTTTCCGGCGGAACGATGCGATCCATGCCGATCACGCGGTCCTGCTTGCCTCCGGCAACAATCTCTCCGGCGAGAAGCAATAGTGGGCGCTTGGAGTTGTTTATCAGCGCTAGTTGGTTTACCTGTGCGCTGTCACGCTGGATCGAGGGCGTACTGTGCCGGCGGACGAGCCCGCGAATATTTCCGTACTCAGTAACTACCACTTCTCCGGAGCGCAGCCCCTCGTCGAGTGTAAGAAACTGGCCCGTGGGGTAGGATTTGGAAGTGACTACCGGAAAAACTGTGAGGCTTCCCTGCCGGATCGGCTCCAGCACTTGGTAGCCGGAGGCATCCGGCTCCTGCCCGGCATGAACACGCTCCAAACTCAGAAAAAACGTTGCCGCTACAGCCAACATTGCAATTAGGGTCACAAATAATCTGGGACGCATAGTTCTCCTCCCTTTTGGCGGGCTGGTACGCTGCGAGGTCAGGATTTATCCCTGTCGCCGGGTTACGTCCGCCCGCTCAACCGACTTGGGGGAAGAACGCAGAGAAAGCGGAACCTTGCAGGCAAAATTCGGGTTACGCGCATCTGAGGAATTGATAGCATCAGGGGCAGTCGAGGGTTCCCTACTTCAATTTACATGCGCGCCACAAAAACGATCTCCGCTCCGGTGCAATCGGCAGTCGCCGAGCTGATCGGGGAGTTGCACGCGAAAAGCGGCGGCGAAAAGTTTGGTATTAGCTGCGAAGGCCTTGCCGCGATCCTGTGCGATGTGGCCACGAAGTATCTCCCGGAAGCGGGAAAGCGAATCTGAGGCTCGCATTTTTCTGCAGAGCCTGCGAGTGGAGGAACTCGCTCTGGCACGTGCCTGCGCCAACGGGGACAACTCCGCTTGGGAGATTTTCCTAACGCGTTACCGGGAAAAACTTTATCAAGCGGCGCTGCGTATCGCCCGCGAGGATTCAGCGGCACGCGAGCTTGCGGACAGCTTATATGCCGAACTGTACGGGGTTAGCACGCGGGAGGGCCAGCGCGTTTCGAAGCTAGCATCGTTTACCGGGCGAGGATCGTTGGAAGGCTGGCTGCGGACAGTGCTGGCGCAGGAATTTGTGAATCGCTACCGCCGGACTAAACGCCTGGTGAGCCTGGACGAAGAGATTGAAGAGGGCGCGCAATTTGCAGCGCGCGAGACGGAGCCGGGTTCGTCCGGGAACTCGCGCCTGGAATCCTGCACGGACGCGGAATTGGCCGCGCTTTCCAGCGAAGATCGTTTGGTGCTGGCGGCATATTATCTGGATGGGCGCACGCTGGCGGAGGTGGCGCGGATGCTGGGCGTTCACGAGTCCACCATCAGCCGCAAGGTGGACAAACTGGCTAAATCATTACGCAAGAAAATCGTGGCGGGCATGATGCGGCAAGGCGTTGACCGCCGGGCAGCGGAGGAGGCCTTGGAAGTGGATGTGCGCGATCTGCAAGTGAATATTCGGCGAAGTTTGGGGCAAGAATCTCCGGGAGCAACGTTCTTAGAGAAGAAGGACGCTTTACGTTTACAGCAAAAGATTGCGCCGCGGGCCAAGAATTAGAAGAAACTGGCAGATAGAAGGAGACGCTAGCAACTACAGATGCAAGACGTTCCCAAGATCGTGCTGAATCGGCTGCAGGAAACGGCGGGCGCAGAAGCTCATCCAGATGCGGATCTCTTGACGGCGTTTGCCGAGCAGTCACTGGGCGAATCCGAGCGAACTGGCGTAATGGCGCATCTTGCGGGTTGTAAGGACTGCCGCGAGATAGTCACGTTGGCTCTGCCTGCTAGTGAAGCGGCCGCGGTGAGCGCTTCCGCCAGTGCTGCGCGCACCGGTTGGCTGGGTTGGTCAGTTCTGCGGTGGAGCGTCGCGCTAGCGGGAATCATCGCCATTGCATCCTTCGGAATTGTTCAATACCGGCAGCGCCAGAAGAGCGAGAGTTTCGGTTCTAACCTCACAGCGCGGAACGAACCGGCTGCCACCGCGGTGCAATCTTTTCCACAGTCTCCAGCGCCGTCTAAATCGCAAAGCGTTATTTTGCCAGCGCAGAATGACAAGCAGGCGGCAAAGGAAAAGCGACCGCCGCCGCGAGGGGGATGGCAGCCGGATTCCACAGATTATTTTTCTTCGACGCAGCAAGCACACCAGGCGAATCGAGCCACGCCCGCCGCCGGCGTCATACATGGTGCAGCGTCGGGAGGCGTAGCCGGCGGTAATTTCGCACTGGGTGCGGGTTCTGGCGCTCCCGTTGCTCCTAAAGCTGCACCGCCGTCCCCGAGCAACACTCCCACCATTGTGGGGGATTTGAAGAACGCGACGCCCGAGGAGACTGCTAAGCTCGAGCCGAGTCTGAGACGCGGCCAAGTGGCTGGAGCCCCATCTTCTGCGCAGACAGTAGAGGTGGCACCGCAGTCGGCAGGAGTGACGGCGACAGCGGAAAGCCAAGCTACAGACCAAATTATTGAGAACCAAAAAGAGCAGGTATCGCAGTACCAGTCTTCTGCAACGTTAGGCGTCGTCGAGGCTCAGGGTGCCGCGACCATGTCCAACTTGGAGCTTGCGACTCCACGGTGGAGCATCAATACGGAGGGGGGCTTGCAGCGCTCCTTCGATGGAGGCAAGACGTGGGTGGAAGTGAACCCGGACTTGGTAGCCAGCAGGACTGGGAACGCACACAATTTTCCTTGGAAGAAAAAAGCTGAGGTACAAGGGAGCCCGCACCCGGTATTCCGCGCCGTGTCAGCCGCAGGCACGGAAGTTTGGGCTGGAGGTTCAGCGGCGATGCTTTACCATTCGGTGGACAGCGGACTTCATTGGGCGCGCGTAGTTCCATCCGAATCCGGCGCTGTGCTTACCGGAGAGATTACAAGTGTTGAGTTTTCGGATTCGCAACACGGGAGAATCGCAACTTCAGCCAGCGAAGTGTGGATTACCGCCAATGATGGCAAGACCTGGCGCCGGCAATAATTCTCGCAGCAATTTTCAACATTGCGGACCGCTGCTGCGAGGAGATGCGAAATGAGTGAACTTGATGCTGAACACGAGTTAATAGCGAAGCTGCAAACGAAAGTCCGTGGGCTTGAGGAACAACTCACGCGCGAACGAGCGAAGCGAGATTCATCTGCTGGTGGAGAAAACGCACAGCTCTCTGACCTTTGGGTAGGGCGGAGGCAGCCTCGAGATCTTGACGAAGAGCACAAAAAACTCTTGGAGGAACGCGATCGACTTGTAAAAGGCCTGCACCTGCGGAGTGAACGCATCCGGCACTTTCTCGAACAGCACCCGACTCTCCCGGTACATGAGAAGTCTCCTTTAATCGCCAGCCTGGCGCAGTTGGACGCCGACGAAAGAAAACTAGCGTGGGATCGTAATAACGCGGAGGCTGGCTAGATCGGACCAATCGGGCCGGCTCGCAGAGATTATTGCCAGGGAATTCACCAGGCTCGGTCGAGTCCGGCTCGGTTTCCGCAACCGAGTAAACCTCTTACCGCTTGCGTTATGGCCTCCGTTATGGCTCCGTGTCAAGTGTCAAGTTGACTCTCTGAGGTTCCGCCCCTAAGATATGCGCCACGATGGCGGATTCGCTCGTCGGGCAAACCGTTTCGCATTACCGCATCCTCGAAAAACTTGGCGGCGGAGGCATGGGCGTGGTGTATGAGGCGGAAGACACCAGCCTGGGCCGACGCGTGGCCTTGAAATTTCTGCCGGAAGATCTCGCACGCGATGCTTATGCGCTGGAACGGTTTCAGCGCGAGGCTCGCGCTGCTTCGGCGCTGAATCACCCCAACATTTGCACGATTCACGAAATTGGGCAGCAGGATGGACGATTCTTCATCGTGATGGAACTTCTGCAAGGCCAAACGCTGAAGCACCGCATCAGCGGCAAACCCATTCCGATCGATATAGTGCTGGAGCTGGGCGTGGAAGTGGCGGACGCATTGGATGCGGCGCATGAAAAGGGCATCGTGCATCGCGACATCAAGCCGGCGAATTTATTCGTCACGCAGCGCGGGCATGCCAAGGTTTTGGATTTTGGGTTGGCGAAGCAATCGATGCGTACTTCCGGCGGAACGAGCGTATTCGCAACAAAAGATGCGGATGTGACGGTGGATCAGGAGCATCTCACCAGCCCGGGCATGACTTTAGGAACGATCGCGTACATGTCGCCGGAACAGGCGCGCGGCGAAGAGTTGGATGCACGCAGCGACCTTTTCAGCTTTGGCGCGGTGCTATACGAAATGGCTACGGGCGCGCTTCCCTTTCGCGGCGACACAACTGCGGTGATTTTTAACTCGATTTTAGAAAAAGCTCCGGTACCGGCGGTACGTTTAAACCCGGAAATTCCGTCGCGGCTGGAGGAAGTGATTTCGAAAGCGCTGGAGAAGGACCGGCGGATGCGTTACCAGCATGCGGCGGAGTTGCGCACGGATCTGGCGCGGCTGAAGCGTGACACGGACTCGAGCCGGATTTCGGCGGCGTTGATGCCAACGTCGTCGTCCGGCGCGGTTCGCGAGGCTACCGCTTTTCCACAAACGCCGGTCAGCGGCACGCCTGCAATTGCAGTGGCGACACCGCCGAGCGCGATTAGCGCTGCAACCGTCCCGGCGGCCAGCGCAAGCTCGGTAGTGTTGGCGGACACGACGAGAGTGGCGACTATTGCTGCGCCCAGCCGCCGCTGGCCCATTTTGCTGGGTACGTTCATCCTGATTGCGGCGCTGGTTGGCGGCGGGTATTTGTTTATGCACCGCTCGCCAAAGTTCACCGGGAAAGACTCGATCGTCCTCTCGGAGTTCACAAACACGACGGGCGACGCCGTGTTTGACGATGCGCTTCGCCAGGGGCTCGCGGCTCAACTCGCACAATCACCTTTCCTAAACATTTTGTCTGACCAGCAAATACGGCAGCAGCTCAAGTTCATGGGCCAGGAGCCTACAGCGCGTTTGACGAATGATTTGGCCCGGCAGGTTTGCCAGCGAACGCAGAGCGCCGCAGTGCTGGAAGGATCCATCGCGCAAATTGGCAGCACCTACAACCTGATACTGAATGCCGTGAACTGCGCATCAGGCGAGACGCTGGCCACCACGCAGACCGAGGCAACAGACAAAAACCAGGTGTTGGGCGCGTTGGGCAAAGTGGCTGAAGAGATGCGGGGGAAACTGGGCGAATCGCTGGCCTCTATTCAAAAGTACAACACACCCATCGCGGAGGCCTCCACATCTTCGCTGGAGGCCCTAAAAGCTTTCAGCCTGGGCATGCAAGCGCGCGCGAATAAGGGCGAGGATTCCGCGGCACCTTTCTTGAAGCAGGCGGTGACGCTGGATCCGAATTTCGCCATGGCCTATGCGG
>Ga0073928_10005398_pt1 | contig 17972 bp, 10 predicted proteins | sample PaiPotPPA55metaG_FD_76969 | JGI IMG/M metagenome (GOLD analysis project Ga0073928, IMG submission 76969) | Iron sulfur acid spring bacterial and archeal communities from Banff, Canada, to study Microbial Dark Matter (Phase II) - Paint Pots PPA... ... | reverse complement strand
CTTTACAAGCGCCGCGATATCGACGAGGCCAAGGTTTACCTGGATCGCGCCCTGCGGCTTAAACCGACGGATTCGATGGCACGTTACGAAGCGGCGATGCTGAAGAGCACTTCGGGAGATTACCAAACCGCAGCGCACGAGTTGGAGCTGTTGGTTAAGGACGACCCAGATTGGCTGGAGCCGCATGTCGAACTGGCAACTTTATACTATCGCCTTCACCGTCCCGACGATGGAGCGAAAGAGCGAAAGATTGTGGAAAGCTTGACCGCGAAACAGCAGGCGCAAGGTCCGGGAAAGTAAGCTATTCGAAGTTGCCTACGGAGTCACGGCAATCCTCTTTCCGGAGTATTGCACGACCTTGTCAGCCTCATCGGCAGGATTGATTCCCACTCCGTGGTTCTCGCTTACGAAGACTACGCGGAACGCGCGGCTCTCTAGCATGCCCGGGAATTGCCCTTTGCGTTCGCCGATAGTTAACGTTTGCGCCGCGTCGTCCCAGTGCAGGGGAATCGTCGCGTAGACACCTTTTTCGTAGTCGTAATTGTCGTTCTCGTCCTCGTAGAGCACGAAGTCGCCGTTCGCGCCGCGGTAGATGCGCAGTTCGATCGGGTCGGCAGGTTTTTGTGTCGACCATTCCTCGTCAGGCCCGAGAGGAACAATCGATCCAGCGCGGACATACAATGGCAGGCGGTCCAAGGGAGCGCTGGCATTGATTGTTCGGCCTCCTTCGACCGCGACTCCCGTCCAGAAGTCGTACCATTTGTCTTCGGGAAGATAGAGTTGTCGAGTCTTAGCGGCAGGCTCCGTCACCGGATTCACCAGGAATGCTGGACCGTACATGAACTGGTCGCCGACATTCTGGGCGCGCTGATCGGTGCGGAAATCCATCACCAGCGGCCGCATCGGCGTGTAGGCTTCGATGGTCGTCTTCCAGGCCAGCGAGTAAATGTAAGGCAACATACGATAGCGCAGGCGATCGAAGTTCACGAGAATCGTTTGCGCATCCGGACCGTAAGACCATAGTTCATTTTCGTCGGGTTGACGCGTGCCGTGGACTCGCAAGATGGGATTGAAAGTGCCGTACTGAAACCAGCGAATAAACAATTCCCGGAACACCGGATCGGTAGGATTGCCGGAGACGAATCCTCCAATGTCGGTAGTCCAATAGGGAATGCCGGAAAGCTCGAAGTTCAAACCGGCAGGAATCTGCCGCTTGAAGGTCAACCAATCCGAATTGATGTCACCCGACCACGCCGTAACTGCATTTCGTTGCGATCCCGCAAACGCCGAGCGAGATAGGATGAAGACACGCTTTTTGTCGGATGCGCTGCGTTGTCCTTGATAGACCGCTCCGGTATCGAGCAAAGGATAGACGTTGACATTGCGGGTTCCGCTGCCCGCCGCGAGTTTATGATTCAGCAGGATGTTTTCTTCCTGCCCTTCTGTTTCAGGTTCGGTCGTATCCATCCACCAGGCGTCGGCGCCAATGCTGAATAATCCCTTGTTCACCAAGTCCCAATAATATTTGCGCGCCTCCGGACTAGTGGCGTCATACACAGCCATCGCATTGGCGTGGTAGGGCGGCTTCGCGTACTTGAACGCGTCGACGAACCAGCCTTTGCTCTGCATGTAATCGTAATTGGCGGAACCCGGCTCGAAGAATGGCCAGATGGAAATCATCAGGTGGAAGTTTTCCGCGTGCAACTCATCGATCATCGCTTTGGGATCTGGATAATTCTTGTTGAAGACGAATTCTCCTTTGCGATTCCACCAGAACCAATCCTGCACAATGTCATCGACCGGAATGTGCAGATCACGATACTTCCGGGCGACGCCCAGGAGTTCCTCTTGCGACTTGTAGCGATTCTTGCACTGCCAAAATCCGTAGGCCCACTTTCCGAACATCGGAGCCTGTCCGGTCAAATCGCGATATTCGGCAATGATCTTGTCGAACTCGGGGCCGTAGAGAAAGTAGTAATCGATGACATCGGCAACTTCGGAGCTGATGTAAAGGTAATTCGCGAAGCGGTTATTGAAGCGGCTTCGCGAAGTATTGTTCCAGAAAATGCCGTAGCCCTTGCTCGAGAGCATCAGGGGCACGGAGATGTTGCTATTTTCCTGGGAAATATCGACTGACTCACCACGATAATTCCACACGCCGGCCTGGTGCTGGCCTAGTCCGTAAAGTCCTTCGTGCGAGCCGTAGATGCTGACGAAGGACTCGGCGCGGTATGTATCCTCTCCATTCACTTTCTCAGGCGTCAGACTCCGTGATGCTTCCTGGACCAAAGTTCCGCCATGGACTTCGGCATAGGAGATGGCGCCGTCTTTTTTTGTGACGGTAATCTTCACCAGGGAAGTAGTTAAGGTGACGGCATCATCCGTGGACTGCATCGACCATTGTGCGGCAGGCCAGCTCTCTTTGATGACCACAAAATCGGCTCGCTTCGCGAACGAGGCCGTCGGGGAATAAAGAACATGGATCACAGATTCAGAGCACAACTGCACTTTCAAAGTCCCCGTCCCCATGGAGAACACAGCGCCGTCCGGTTGCTTTTGGACCTGTCGGACTGGGTTCATCGCGGCCCACTGGGCATAGGCGGAGCTGGAGGTTAAGAGAGAACAGAAAGATAAAATCAAAAACGAAGCGAAGAATCGAACGGACATTTTGTGTGGCATAAGGGAAAGCGAATTGGCAAACGCTCTGCGTTCAAGCGTGGCGTCGCATGGCAATCAGTTCGTGACTTCCAGCGGAATGCTCGTGGTTTCCGCCGAATTTGATCCCACCATAAGATCGACCGTGCCCGGTTCTACCACGCGATTCATGTTCACGTCGATCAACGACAGATCTTCGGGTGTCAGGGTGAAGTCGACGGTCGTCTTCTGGCCGGGTTCCAGGCTGACGCGTTTGAATCCCCGCAATGCTTTGACCGGCCGGGTAATCGAGGCCACGCGCTGGTGAATATACAACTGAGCCACCTCGTCGCCTGCGCGGTCGCCGGTGTTCGTGATATCGACGGAGACCTTAGTATTTCCGCCGTTTCGAATGGTCTTCGGCTCGATCCGCAGATTCTCGAAACGAAACTGCGTATAGCTAAGGCCGTAGCCGAAGGGAAACAAGGGCGCGCGGCTGCTGAACAAATAACTGCGGTTGCGGGAAGGTTTGTGATCGTAGAAATCCGGGAGCTGCCCTACTGAACGCGGAAAGGTAATGGGCAACTTGCCGCCCGGATTCACATCGCCAAACAACACATTGGCCGCCGCTGTTCCGCCTTGCTCACCCAAGTACCATCCCTCCAGAATTGCAGGAACAAACTCCTTCACGTAGTTGATCGATAATGGACGCCCATTGATCAGAAATACCACTGTCGGTTTGCCGGTCTCGACCACCGCGCGGATCAGGGCCTCCTGCGAACCCACCAGATCAAGCGAATCGCGGTCCCCAAGATGCTGCTCGGACCACGCCTCACGATTGGTGCTTTCATTCTCTCCTACTACGACGATAGCAACGTCCGCTTGTCGTGCTACGGCCGCAGCGGCGTGAATGGTTTCCACGTCCGTCTTAGGATCAGGCTGCGTGACTCTGTTCTCATACCACGCTGCCCAACCTTGCTTTCCTGTAGTGATCTTGCAGCCTTCCGCGTAGAGCACTTTCACACTCGTCCCCGCACGCTTGCGAATGCCGTCAAGGATGCTGACCTGGTTTCCCGGGCCCGGATCGCGGCTATAGCCACCAAGATGAACATCTGCGGCATTGGGTCCGATTACCGCAATTGTTTTTAGTTTCTTCAGATCAAGTGGCAACAGATTGTTGTCGTTCTTGAGCAAGACGATCGATTTCTGCGCCACCTTCAGCGCGAGTTGCTGATGCTCCGAGCTGTTCGTGATTTTCTGAGCGTAGTCGGGATCGACATAGGGATTTTCGAACAAGCCGAGTCGAAACTTGGCTTCCAGCACGCGCTTGACCGCTTGATCGAGTTCGGCCTCTGAAATCCTTCCATCACGCACCTGATCGAGAAGCGTGGCGTAGACTGCGCCGTCGGACAGATCATAGTCCACGCCTGCGGCCAGCGCCTCGCGCGCCGCTTGCGCGAAGTCGGCAGCCACGTGGTGAGTCTCGACCAGCATCTGCAGACCCCCGCCATCCGAGGTCACATAGCCGCGGAAGCCCCATTCCTGGCGCAACACGCGATCAAGGAGCCAGCGGTTGACATGGTTAGGGATGCCGTCGATCTCGTTGTACGAAGCCATCACGCTTCCCACCTGCGCTTCCTGCACGGCTGCGCGGAAGGGAACCAGGAACGTCTCTCGCAAATCGCGTTCCGAAAAATTTGCCGGGGCAGTGTTGGTGCCGCTTTCCGGTTGGCCGTGAGCGGCAAAGTGCTTGGCCGTGGCCATGACGTGATGGCGGTCAATCATCCACGAAGTGCCTTGCAAGCCATGGATCGCCGCCACTCCCATGTGCGCGACGAGGTAGGGGTCCTCGCCGTAGGTTTCTTCCGTCCGTCCCCAGCGCGGATCGCGCGATAGATCGAGAACGGGAGTGAAAGCCTGGCTCACACCTGAGGAGGCCATCTCATCCCCGGCAGCTTGGAACGCCTGCTGCACCAGTTCCGGATCCCAGGTGCTCGCCAGCCCCAGCACTTGCGGAAAGCTGGTGCTGCCATAAGCCATGAATCCGTGCAGAGCTTCGCCTTGAAAAATGGCGGGGATGCCCAAACGCGTTTTTTCCATCAGAAAATGCTGTGCCTTATTACGCGCTTCGGCCGCATCGTGGGCGCTCACCTGCGAATCTTCGCGGTACAACTTGCCCAATCCCTCAAAAATTTCCTTCGCCTCGGGACTGGCCGTCGCCAGTGTACGCCGCCGCCCTCCCGCAAGCTGGTCCACTTTCTCTTCTAAGATCATTCGCTTGACAAGGTCAGCAGCACGTTGCTCTGGCGGAAGACCTGAATCGCGATAGGGAGAATTTGCTTCCTGTGCAAAGGAAGAACAGAGCAAGCCTATGAAGGTGAAAATGAGAAAGATTTGGCGAAGAAGCATCCAGGCTCCAGCTATAAGCGCATAGCACAGGCGAGCAGCGTAAACGCAAGAATCGCACGCGAAGCATAACATTCCGGCGGGGCGCTGGGCCATAATGATTTACGGAAACAAAATCCAGCGGCGCTGCTGGCCGAATTCAACGAAACTAACTCCTCTGCGCCGGGGTGGCGAAGCGAACGGCGCCTTTTCTTTTGCGTGCAATCATTATTCTTAGACGCATTCTGCCGAATCGCAGTGACCCCGGCCATGTCTTCTGACATCGATAAGTTGGCCAATACCGGGTTGCGAAGGCTGGGTTCTTGTGAGAATCTCACCTGACCTTGACACGGGGTATCCGATGAAACGGGTTCTGGTGCTAACTCCGCTGGCCATGGCTCTCAGCCTGGGATTAGCAGGTCTGACCGGCTGCGGCACTAGCTCGGCGAGCACCGAAACGCCACCACCGCCCTCGATTAGCAGTTTCAGCGGGAACCCCACTTCCATTACTGATGGATCTAGCGCCACTCTGACAGGAGTCTTCGCAAACGGGACAGGCGTCATCACCCCGGGCAATCTGACCGCCAGCACCGGCGTGGGCGTGACCGTGAGCCCATCAACCACCACTACCTACACCCTCACCGTGACCAATGCGAGTGGTGCAGCGGTCACCAGGATGGCCACAGTAACGGTAACAGGAAGCGTCGTTACCTCGGTGACGATAGACTTGGCGAGCAACGGCCCCGGCGTGACCGACAAGCTGCTGGGAATGAACATAGCCGTCTGGTACGACCTGGTCTCCAATCAAACCGCAATTGTGGATGCTTTCAAAGCGGCCGGCATCACCCAGGTACGTTGGCCGGGCGGATCGGATTCCGACCTCTACCACTGGGCGACCAATACTTTGTGCGCTAACGGTTATGCCGACGGGAATGATACGTTTTCGAATTTCGTCAACGATATCGCTGTTCCCGCTAACCTCGATGTGGCATTGACGGCCAATTACGGCTCGAACGGAACCTGCAACGGGGGCGGCGAACCAAGCGAAGCTGCTGCCTGGGTCACGGCCGCGCTGGCCGATGGCATCACACCGAGCCACATCACTGTAGGCAATGAGGAGTATGGGAGCTGGGAGTACGACCTGCACACCACTCCGCACGACCCGATCACTTACGCAGACGCGGTGCTGGGATCAACCGGCTACTACCAGTCGATTAAGACCGCCAGCCCGAACACGCTGGTCGGCGTGGTTGTGGACGCGGATAATGCGACTGGAGGATGGGACAACACCGTTCTGGCCAATGCCAAGGGGGCTTATGACTTCGTGGAATACCACTACTATCCAGAGACGCCGGGCCAGGAAAGCGACACCTTCCTGGTACAGCAGGCGGCGCAGGAGTTGACCACAAACATCAACACCATCCGGGCGGAACTGGCCAAGTGGGGCACTCCGGACACGCCCATTTACGTGGGCGAGATCGGAGGTGCTTATAGCAATCCAGGCAAGCAGAGCTGGTCGATTACCCAAGGTTTGTATGCCGGCCAAGTGCTCGGCGAGATGATGGACGAAGGAGTCTCCCGCCTGACCTGGTGGATCGGCTTCGGCAATTGCAACGGCACCAGCGGAAACGATAGTACGTCGCTCTACGGATGGCAGGATTTCGGGGCCTATAACGTCTTTTCCGATGGATCGGAAGATGCCACCTGTCCGGGCGCGGGCCCCCTCGGAACGATGTCTCCCACGGCGCGCGCCTTTCAGCTGTTTAGCCAGATGGCCGTCAACGGCCAAACGGTGCTGACCGCGACCCTCGCGGGCGACACAACTGACGTGCGCGCCTACGCAGCCACAAACCCCAAGGGCACGGCGCTGCTGTTGTTCAACGACAACGAAACCACTTCCCAGCAGGTTGTCGTCACGCTTACGGGCAAAAGTTCCTCTTCCAGCGTAAACGTCGTCACCTACGACAAAGGCATTTACGACCTCTCGGGTTCGCCGAGCGGCAATCCGCCGGACCCGTCTGGGACGAGCACCTGGGCCTCGCCAATTACCACCAGCCTCGGCGCGCAGAACTTGCCTCTAGCCTTAACTCTCACTCCTTGGAGCATGAACGTAGTCATAATCCAATAACAGAGCCGGAACGTGGGGGGCCAACTTTGTTACCGTCACGAACTGCCTGGCCGGGGCTGATCAAACCCGGCCAGCTTGAACCATGCGAAAATCAAATCTCGGTTCGGCGGCGTTCTTAGAAAAAGTAATTCAGATCACTTCGTCAGCGTGGGAAATAGTTCCGACAAGAGGTTGCCGCTGATTGCGGATGGCGACCATCCTTTGCCCAGGCACATACTGCTTCTTATTCTCTCGGTGAGTTTTGCCTCTCGATGGAAAAAGGTCTGGCGCAACAGCCTCTGGTTGCGAGCCGTCGACGATCTCTTGTAGACGCCGGTAGTGTGCAGCGTCAGCACGGGAAACTGACCGGCCATTCCAGCGTTTGTAGGGGTTAGAACTCGTCATGGCATACGTCCGAATCGTGGTGGTCGCGGTCGCAATGGTGTTCATCGAACGCATCAAACGGGCGCAGAAAGGGGGCGGGTTCGAAACGAAGGAATGAGGGTGGGGCGACGTTGAGTGGTCCGAGTGCCGCGGCTTCGGCGTTAAGCGTGCTGGGATCAAGATCAGGCCATCTTCCGTGGTTCAGCCGTTCAAGTAGGTTCTGAAGTGCCGTGACCGTTTCGGCGGGAGTGAAAGTGCAGTGTCCCGCGCGATGAACAAAGGTCTGACGCAATAACCTCTGGTTCCCAGCCTCGTCGACGACATCTTTGTAGGCGCTTTCGTTCTGGTTCGAAACCAAACCATCGCCCGTGGTGTGCATGGTCAGCACCGGAAAGTTGATGCGGCCGTTGAAAATAATGTTCTGTTCCAGGTACTCGACCGACTGCGGATTTGCGGTGACTCTGGCAGCATCGTTCAATGCCTCGAGGTCGGCCTCCAGGCTTAGGCCAGCTTGCTTATACAGCGCACGCACCTCCTCACGGTCTACGGAGCGTTCGAATTGTTTTCTGTAGTCGACTCCTGTGTTCCATGAGGGATTGCCGCCGGCGCGGAATTCGAGTTCGGCGCGGAATGCGAAGACGAAGGGAAAGTCTACTTGGGACGCCCACAGAAACTGGTTAGCTTCTCGAGAGGCGAAATCGTTCGCGGCGGGCTCGGGCAAGGCAGGATTGAACCATCCCGGAGTATCTCCCAGAGCTGCTGACAGTGCGAACCGCGCTCTGCCTTGAGGCGTGGTTTGGGCTGAGGCTAAAAGTCCTTCCGCCAACGCGAAATTGGCGTTCGGGTCGGTGATGTCGACCAGTTGCAACGAAGTGCCGAAGGCCAACAGTGTCTTGAACGCAAACTCGGAGTCTAGTGCCTGGTTCCAGGTACCGACGCCGCCGGAAAGCACTCCGCACATAGGAAGCGCAGCATCAAAGCGGTCAGGAAATCGCTGGATCAGGCCTGCGGTGATGATTCCGCCCAGCGAGTGGCCCCACGCGATCGTACGGCGTGGCGTGCCCACGAGAGTGGTAAATGCGTCAAGCACCGCAATCTGGTCTGGCAGGGCCTCCTGAATCGCCCAGCCAGTGTGGGCGTAGGAAGAACCAGCCAAGGCGAACCCGTTGCTAAGCAGGAAGGCGCCCGTAGCCGGGTCGCCCACATCTTGTGCGGGATTCGGTGAACCCGGAACTACGTAGCCATGACTGTATAGCAGGAGCGTCCCATTCCACGGGGAAGGAACCTCAATGAGAAAAGTTGCTCCGTCCGGCAAAGTGCCCGTGTGTGTGGTGACTGCTGCTAGAGCGCCTGGAGCAAAGGAGAGCAGCAGAAGCGTCAGGGCAGAAGTTGAGAATGCACGTTTTGTCATGCGCCACATAAAGGACCTACCTTTAAATATAGAATTCCTTCTTGACATCTAAACTTGACATCGAGAACGGCAGCGATTGTTTGCTCGTCTCGATCTGACTGCTGAACTCAGTCGCAAATATAGCGCTCACTGGCAAGCAGGCGATTTGCAATATTCCGGCGCAGCGCAATTGCGTCGATAGGATCGTAGTTAGCCAGGCTTCGCAAAACCGACATATTGCGTAGCAAAGCTTCGCCGTCGAGGCATGCGCCCAGGACATTCCGGCAGGAGACCTCGACTCGACCCATGGCTTCACGCAAGAAAACGGCGCACATATCCGCGGCGTTCTCGCTTTTTCCAGAGAGTGCGCGTTTGCGACTTCGAAGCAGGCTCGACTCCATCGCCAAGGCTTCCATGATGATGTCGGAGATACTCATCAAGACTTCTTGCTGCTTTTGCAATTCCGTTCCGTATTTTTGGTTGGCAATCCCGATGGCGAGCAATGCAATTTGTTTTGCGTTATGCACCAGGTGCATCTCTTCATCGCCCCCAGAACCGCGTGAGTCGGTGAATTTCCCGCCCAGGACAGCTTGAACAGCCGGCAACAGGCCAAGTTGACCCCGGGCCGCACGTTTCAGCAGCATGCCAGGTATTAGCAGGCGGTTGATTTCGTTGGTGCCCTCAAAGATGCGGTTGATGCGGGAATCGCGATAGGCGCGTTCGACCAGATAATCCTGATGGTAGCCGTAACCGCCGTGAATCTGCACTCCTTCATCCACCACGTAGTCCAGCATTTCGGAGGCATAAACTTTAATCATCGAGCACTCTGCGGCGTACCCCTCCACGGCCTTAAGTTCGGTTCCCGAGGCTTCGGAGTTGTCTTGCGAACCTGCTTTCAATTGATTTTCGATGAGTCCCACCACCCGCCATACCATCGACTCGACCACATAAATGCGAATGGCCATTTCGGCAAGTTTATGCTGGATGGCGCCGAATTCCGCGATTGCCGAGCCGAACGCCTTGCGCTCCTTGGCGTATTTCAGGCTGACAGCGAGCACATTCTTTGCCGCGCCGACCGCCCCCGGGCCAAGCTTCAGCCGTCCGAGGTTCAGGATGTTGAAGGCGATGACGTGTCCGCGTCCAACTTCGCCCAGCACGTTCTCGACTGGCACCCGAACATTGTCGAAATAGACGGCTGTGGTCGAGCTCCCTTTGATTCCCATCTTGTGTTCTTCCGCGCCGCTAGTGACACCGGGGAAATCGCGCTCGACCAGGAGTGCTGTGAAATGCTCTCCATTCACTTTGGCGAATACGGTAAAGAGGTCCGCAGCGCCTCCGTTGGTGATCCACATCTTCTGCCCATTGAGAACGTAGTACTTGCCGTCCGGACTTAAATCAGCCCGCGTACGGACGGCAAGCGCATCGGAACCCGCCAAAGGCTCGGTCAGAGCGTAAGCCGCCAGAATCTCCGCCTTCGCCAGGCGCGGCAGATATCTCTGTTTCTGCTCTTCGCTTCCAAAGAAAAGGATAGGCAGCGTTCCGATCCCCGTGTGCGCCGAGTGCCAAGAGCCGTAAGAAGCATCTCGCCCCAGGTGCTCCCCCACGATCATGACGGAGGCCAGGTCCATTTCCATTCCGCCGAATCTTTCTGGAATTGCTACAGCGGTGAGTCCCAAGTCGGCGGACTTGCGTAACACGTCGAGCGCAATACCGGGCTTTTGCTGGCGAATGGCATCGAGATTGGGCTCGACCTCGTTCGCCCAGAATTCATCGACGGTGCGGGCGATGGCAAGGTGTTCTTCGCTCAGATCCTCGGCGGTGAAAACCTCGTGGGGTGAAAACTCTTCGATCAGAAATGCGCCGCCGCTTATTTTAGGAGAGGTTGCTGCCGCTGTCGTCATCGTTCACCCCGGTAGTGCCTGATCCCGAATTGCGAGTGCAAGGAAGGGGGTTCGCCGCCTTGGATTGGGCTGAAACTCGCTGCCCCCTTCTCAAATTGTGTTAGTCTATATCATCTGTTAGTCAGTAACGTCAAGTCAGGAACACCGGGGACGGCAACCTCGCAGACCGGCTTCCCATCGGTATCAGCGGCTGGGTTCGGTTTGTGACGATTGCGAGCGAGTGTAAGAGTGACACTCCATCCTGCGGCGCGCGAATTTGCGCCACCCGGTGGATTCGGGAGATGCGGACATTATGACCCCTGCGAATGCTGCGAGATCACGCGGAAGCGCGCAAAATCGACGAAGCTTGAGAAGACGAAAAGAGCCGGTAGCGACCCGCCAAACACTCGGCCTTCGCGAACGCAAAAAGGCGCGGCTGCGCCAGCAGATTATCGAGACCGCTATCAAACTGTTTCGCAAACAGGGCTACGAGAACACCCGCATCGACGATATTGTTAACATTCTCGAGATCAGCCAGCCTACGTTCTTCCGCTATTTTCCCAGCAAAGATGCAGTTCTTCGCGATATAGGCAAGCGCGGCTTCGCCTGCATCGTCGAACATTTCAAGTCGGAACTCTCCCATGAGGCTGACACTTCGGCGCGTCTACGCCGCTTGTATCGCGCAATGGCGCGCGAGGTGGAAGCCGACCGTCCACTATGGCAAGCGGTGGTTCTGTCGGGAGCGATGGATCCCGTGCGTTCTCCTGAGATGCGCGAGCCGGAGGGAGTTGCAGTCGGCCTGCTGCGGGAGATTCTCGCGCAGGGCCAACGGCGTGGTGAGATTACGCGTGTCTTTCCGGTCCTCCATCTTTCCGAATTCATGGAGGGACTCTATCAGACCGTGGTCCGGCAATGGGTAGTTGATCTAACCGGCCCCCACAAGCTGGGAGAACGCGTCGACAGTGCCGTGGAATTTTTCTTGCGTGGCGTACAGCCCTGACTCGATGGCACACCCGCTCGTCGTTTCCGCGAATGTAAGGCGAAATGCATGAAGGCCGCCGTCCTGCGTGAATTCAAAATCCCGCTTGCGATAGAAGATGTCGACCAGCCTCAGCCCGGAGCCGGTGAAATCCTGATACGGATCGAGGCCTGCGGGGTGTGCCATTCCGATGTGCACGTCGCGGATGGAGACTGGCCGCAGTTTGCGAAGATCGTCAAGACGCCATTGATTCTCGGCCACGAAGTCGCCGGAGTGGTGGTCGAAAAAGATTCGGCGGTCGAAGACCTTGAAATGGGCGATCGGGTTGGAGTGCCTTGGATTTACTGGACCTGCGGCGAGTGCGAGTTCTGCCGCGAAGGAAACGAAAACCTTTGCCGGCGGCAAAAGATCACCGGCGTCACCGTCGATGGCGGGTATGCCGAATTCGTAAAAGCGCCGGCGAGTCACGCCGTCAGGATTCCCGACAGTATTTCTTCCGTCCAAGCGGCTCCGCTTTTCTGTGCCGGTGTTACCGTCTACCGCGCGCTCAAACGCTCAGGGATTTTGCCGGGGCAGCTCCTCGCCGTCTTCGGTATTGGCGGTCTGGGACACCTGGCCGTCCAATTTGGGCAGGCGCTCGGTGCGGAGGTGGTGGCGATCGACATCTCCGAAGAGAAGCTGGCACTGGCCCGATCGTTGGGCGCCTCTTCGACGATAGATGCCTCTACCAGGAATGTGATCAAGGAGCTACGCAGTCGAGGGGGCGTTCACGTCTCGCTGGTGACGTCGGCTGCGCGAGCCTCGTACGAAACAGCGTTCCATTGTGTACGGCCCACGGGCACTCTGCTTGTGGTGGGCCTGCCGGCTGATCCGATTTGTTTTCCCGCGATCCTGATGGCGGCGGGGGAGATCCGTATTCAAGCCTCCACTGTCGGCACCCGGCAGGATTTGCGAGAGGTTCTGGCCATGGCTGCCGCCGGCAAGGTGCGCTGCCAGGTGGCTGCGCGCCCGCTTGCTCAGGTGAATGAGGCATTGGATCAACTCCGTCGCGGCCAGGTTTCTGGCCGGCTTGTGCTGAGTCCTTCCTAATAGTGGCGGGTCGATCTCTTGCCCACTGGCCCTGACTCATCCTGCTGGTCGGGCAACGCACGGTAGGAGTAATGGTGCAGTTTGGCAAAGGGTCCGTATCAGGGCATCGCTTCAGCGATGCCGCAAAGGGGACAACTTTGTATGGCTTTAGCCGCCGGGCTTGCCCGCTCACGGCACGGCGGCTAAAGCCAGCTAATCTCCCCCGCTCTTGCGGCACGCCTGAAGGCATGCCCTGATACGAGTCTCCCTTCAAACTGCACCACTACCCCTGCAGGGTTTTCTTGACGTTAGTGACTATTATGTGATACTCACTCTCACAATCTAGGATGAGTAGGCCCCTGTCGGCTTACTCAGGATTGTTGCCGGCGGTGTCCTACTTCTCCAGGAGGAGAATCCTATGAAGTCACTAGTGTGCGTTCTGGTGTGCCTGTTCGCAACCTGTATGGCTTATGCGCAGGGCGTCGGCTCGTCGGGAGAGATTACCGGGACTGTGACCGACTCCTCCGGCGCTGTTCTGCCCGGGGTTACTGTCAGTGTGGTGGACACGCAAACTGACCTGAAGCGCACGGTTGTGACGAATAATACAGGTCAGTTTCGAGCAAACGGCCTGCCGCCCGCCATTTATGATGTCAGTGCGGAACTGCCGCGTTTTGCGACGTTGATTCGAAGAGGTGTCCCAGTCGCTATCGGGCAGACGGTCGTCTCCGATTTCAGGCTGAAACCATCGCAGGTCGCAACGGTGGTCGAGGTCACGGATCAGCCGCCGGTGGTAGAGACTGAACGCGGAAGCCAGGCGGACAGAATCTCGCAACAGTACATTGCCGATCTTCCTATTGACCGGCGCGATTACCTCACATTCACGTTGCTTGCGCCCGGGGTCTCCGATTCCACCCGGCTGGCGGGAGACCAGGATTTCAGAGTCAAGCAAACACCGCAAAGCGGGCTGTCGTTCTACGGCAGCAATGGCAGGGGAAACAGCATCACCGTGGACGGTGGCGAGACCTCCGGCGATAGCGGTGGCCAGCGCCTGACGTTAGGCCAGGACGCAGTGCAGGAATTTCAGATCAATCGCAGCAACTACGCCGCGGACCTGGGCTCAGCCACCGGCGCATCGATCAATATTGTGACGAAGTCCGGCACCAACAACCTGCACGGCACTCTGTATGGTTTTTTCCGCAACGATGCGATGGACGCACAGAATCCGTTTTCCTTCAGTCAGGCATTGAAGGCCGGCCAAACTTTCAATCCCGCCAATGCAGACTCGTTCGGCTCGCCGATTAAGGATACATTGAGCCGCCAGCAATACGGGGGAACTCTGGGCTTCCCGCTCAGGAAGGATAAGACGTTTCTCTTTGTTGCCTTCGAAGGCCTACGGTCGAATGCGCAGAACGCTGTTCCTTTGTTGACGGACACCAACGTTTTTCGGCCCACGGCAGCGCAGGATGCGATTATTGCCGGGCTGGCAGCGTCCTCGGTGCCCGTAAGCTGTCTTAACCTTCCAAACGGAACCGTGCTAATCCTGCCTTCGAGTACCTGCGCCTTTGCTCTCCAGAGTATTTTGACCGTGAACCCAAACCCTGGTCCGAACCCGTTCGTGTCCCCGGGGCAGGCCGCCGTAGATGCCTTCCTGGTAAACAAGTTTGAAACGGAGGGTGGACTCTTTCCCTACGACACGCGGGAATATCAGGCATCGGGCCGCCTGGATCACCACTTCAATGTCAACAACCAGCTCTCTCTCACCTATCGGTATGGGCACGATTTAGAGCAGTCGCCGGACGTGCAGTCTCTGACCGCTTTTTCGGCGGGAACCTCAATTCATACCTATGATAATAATTTGCAAGCCACCTGGTACCGCCAGATCACCCCCTCAACGCAGAACGAGGCCCGAGTGCAATGGGATTACAACAGCTTTAATGTGATTCCGAACGCGCCAGCAGAAGTGGGACTTCAGATTCCAAGTTTTATCAATAATTTAGGAACGAACATTTTCCTGCCCAACCTCACCATTCTTCGCCGTTACGAATTCGCGGACAATTTCACCGTGATTCGTGGCAATCATACTCTCAAGTTCGGCGCCTATGAACTGTTGCGCGGAAATCACACGGAATCGCACACTTTTTTCCCGGGGCGCTTCGTGTTCGGGTCACTCCCTGGAGCGGCGCTCAGCCCACAGCTTGCCACCACCACGGTCAACCCATTGCAATCGGCATCGTTGGCGCTGCCTCAGGTTTACCAGCAAGGTTTCGGAAATCCGAACTATCCGTACTACACGCGGCCGCTGACTGCTTTGTACGCGCAGGATTCCTGGAAAATCGTGCCGAACTTCACGCTGAACTACGGGCTTCGATACGAATTGGATACGCAATTCGCACCATTGACCACGTATAAGAAAGACTTCGGCCCCAGGGTTTCCTTCGCGTGGGATGTCTTCAAGGACCACAAGACGGTGATCCGCGGCGGGTACGGAATTTTTTACGGGCCTGTGGACGTCCAGATCCCGGATGTCGACTTGAGCCTGGGGGTTGTGAACAGAGATAAAACTGCGGTCGAGAAGGGGCCTACGGCCAGCCAGGTCGCAAACGTTACTGCGATCTGCGGGATCTCACAGTTTGGCACACCTGTAATCCCAGGGAACGGCTCCAGTCCTTGCAACCGCGAAATTTCCATCTATGCGGTTCCGTTCGGGGGCGTTCCGCAGTTGGGTATATCAGGGCCGGAAGTTATTTTTCCGACACTCTTTGCTCAAGGGCTGATTCAGTGCACAACCCCGAGCGCGGGGAACAATGCCTGCATCACGCCGGCTGCGATGGCCCCGTTGGGACTCGACGTTACCAACAGCGGCCCGCTCTCTCCGTTACAGGTTCTTTTTGTGAACCAGCCGGGCTATCGGCCGCCAATCGCGCAGCAGGCTTCTTTCGGAATTGAACGCGAACTCGGACCGGGGCTGTCAATTTCTGTCAGCGGTATCTATTCGCACACGCAGAGACTCCCAATCGCCATCGATACCAATCTGCTGCCGGCGCCGCTTAGCACGGTGACGTTGGCGAATGGCCAGACGATTTCTTATCGCAACTGGAATACGAGCGCAGCGACCGACCCGCTGGGTGGTATTGAGGGTCTTCCGTGTGCGACCACGCAGTGCTTTGTGAATCCACTGATTGTTCAGAACAACCAATACAGTTCCGAGTCGTATGCGATTTACGAAGGCGGAATCGTAGAAGTAACGAAACGCTTCAGCAATCACTTCTCGGTTTTCGGGAACTATACGTTCAGTAAAGGCTTGGACACATCCACGGATTACAACACGGACTACGGGCCACAGGATCCAACAAATCTCAATTTGGATCGCAGTCTGTCCGAGTTTGACGAACGGCACAAAGCGGTGATTGCGGGAGTGTTCTCCAGCCCCTGGAAACAGAGCATCGCATCGGGTTTTGAGCTGGCTCCAATTTTCTCTTACCACAGCGGACATCCTTTCAACTTGCTGGCGGGCGGCGAGGTGAACGGCAACAATCACACGACCAACGAACGTCCGATTGGAGCTCCGCGCGATACCGGTCTGGGGCCTAATTACATCGACTTCGACATGCGCTTGAGCTGGCGGCACAAACTGGGCGAGAAGGCTAATCTGCAATTCACAGCGGAAGGATTCAACATCGCGAACCGAACAAATTTTGCCAGCGTAAATAATGAGGTTAGCCCACTTTTCGGCTTTACCCCGGGATTCACGAGCTTTAACGTGAAGGGGATTCGACCGGGTACAGCTCTTGCGGGCGGCGGGAATGCGACGCCGAGCACGCCGCTGGCTTTCACTTCCGCTTTGCCGAAACGCCAGGTCCAACTCGGCGTACGCTTGACGTTCTGACTCGGAGTACTGAATGGCGTTCGTTGAAAATCAGCAAGCCAGGATTTATTGGGACGAACAAGGCCAGGGTGAGCCGATTCTGCTCATCATGGGACTGGCCTACCCATCCCAAATGTGGTACCGGACGCGCCCGCTTTTGGCGTCGAAGTACCGAACGGTCGCTCTCGACAACCGTGGCATAGGGCAGAGCGATGTGCCGCAGGGACCATATCCCATCGCGCTGATGGCGTCCGATGCGGCGGCGGTTCTGGATGCGGCCGGCATCGAGAGCGCGCATGTATTCGGCGTTTCGATGGGCGGAATGATTGCGCAGGAGTTCGCGCTGCAGTATCCGGCACGAGTCCGGTCGCTGATTCTGGGCTGCACTGCGGCGGGCGGGCCAACCGCGGTACGCGCGGAACCGGAAGCGGCCCAAATGTTGATGAGCCGCGCGAAGATGAGCCCTGAGCAAGCTGCCGAAGCCGCTGTGCCGTTTATCTACGATCGGGCGACCCCGCGCGAACGGATTGACCAAGACCTGGCGATTCGGAGGCCATGGTTTCCGAGCCCGGAGGGATACACCGCGCAGTTGCAGGGAATCTTCGCGTGGGAAGCGTACAGCCGCCTCAGCCAGATCGCCGTCCCCGCACTGGTGGTCCATGGCGAGTCCGATCGGTTGGTTCCCGCGGGAAACGCCAAGCTGATTGCGAAGCGAATCCCGGGTGCGAAGCTGGTGATGATTCCACGCGCCAGCCATCTCTTCTTTACCGATCAGCCCGACGTTGCCCATCGCGCGATCATGGAATTTCTCGCAGTTCACAGCGATGTCGGCGAGACGGAGAAAGCTGCATGTTGAAGGAGGCCGCCAACACTACCCAGGTGTCCTCCCGGAATGTGAGGGATCTTTTCAATCTCTCGGGACGGGTCGCCCTTGTCACCGGCGGCTCCATCGGGCTGGGGCGTCAAATCGCGGAAGGGTTGGCAGAAATGGGCGCTAACCTGGTCCTTTGCGCCCGCAAAAAAGAGCGTTGCCAGCAAGCCGCAGAAGATTTGCAGCAACTGGGGGTGAAGACCCTTGCTCTCGGTTGTGATGTCAAGAATCCGGACGACATTCAGGCAGCCGTCAACGCCGCCTTTTCACAATTCGGACGGATCGATATTCTGGTGAATAATGCTGGGATCTCCTGGGGCGCCCCCGTGGAAGAGATGAGCCTCGAAGACTGGAACAAAGTGATCGAGACGAACCTGACCGGCACGTTTCTGTGCGCTCAGGCTGTGGG